>Ga0213831_1000158_pt1 | contig 87832 bp, 90 predicted proteins | sample SWATP12_FD_163421 | JGI IMG/M metagenome (GOLD analysis project Ga0213831, IMG submission 163421) | Coastal seawater microbial communities from Marineland, Florida, United States - SWA TP1 #2 | ecosystem: Environmental > Aquatic > Marine > Coastal | place: USA: Florida | collected 2016-08-06 | reverse complement strand
AGAGCTACGCCAGAAGTGGGAGAGTAAGCGAAACTTGTGCAGGTATAGTCGTTCTCGGCTTGGTCTCCTGAGTCGCTCTACCTCCTGCATCCATGCAGTCGTACATCAAACAAGTTTTGCGCAATTATCGCGCTTCTGGATAGCTCCCAAAGGGCGAGTTTAAAAGCTTCTCATGCTGCGTTGCCCCACAGGGATGTGGGGTAAGGGGACAATGCAGGAGCATATTGTCCTTATTGATTTTGAAAAGGGAATGACCATTCTCTACAATCAATGCCTTGCCTGAAAAGCTTTTAACTCTCGCTGAATGACCAATTACTTACCCGAATTGGTATAATTTAGGACCTTTATTTCATGACCATAGAATTAGTTTGGCAAGAATATCGAGGACTTTTGAAACGATTCCTCGCATCAAAAATATCCAATCCAAGAGATGCAGAAGACTTGTTGCAAAATATTCTGATAAAAGTGCATCAAAAACTCACTTCGTTAAACTCCAAAGACAAGATCAAACCCTGGTTAATGCAGATTGCAAACAACACCATTATCGATTTTTATCGCCAGCAAGCGAAATATAAAACCCTTACCGCTGAAGATCTGTGGTATGAAAATCAGGAAGAAGTTCAACAAAACCTGAGTGAGTGTTTAAATCCCTTTATTCAAGAGTTGCCAGATAAATACAGGAATTTAATCATTGCAATTGATCTTAACGGAACCAAACAAAAATCCTACGCAGTTCAGCACGGTATTAGCTATTCAACGTTAAAGTCACGTGTACAAAAAGCCAGAACAGAGCTCAGGCGCCTTATGGAGCTTTGTTGTACATTTGAATTGGATAAAGATGGCAACGCAATTAATTGCAGCAAACGTCATACAAGATGCGAGCCTTGTTAGCCCGCAATATCTTGAATATATCTGTATGAGGATTTAGTAAAACCTATATTTTCATAATACTGCTGTGTAGCTTCGCGAGCTAATGAAGTGGTAACTTCAAGTTTCGCACAACAACGCTTTTTACTTAAGTCTTTAGCAAACTCTATAAGTTGGCGACCAACACCACTACCTCGAACATTTGAGTCAACGACGATCGCCGTTATCCTGCAAATCTTTTCTTGGGAAGGAAAATAATCGAAATAGATAATACTCATCAGTGCCACCAGCTTGTTATCTATCAGAGCGACATATATTTCGTCATTTCTTTGGTTTGTAGCCAGTGTATTTCTTAACTCGATCTCTGTACTTTTGTAACCTAACTGCTCAAGCAAAGGTACCAGTTCAGGCGTATCTTCAATTTCTGCTTTTCTAATTTCAGCTTTGTTCATCTTTTTAAACCCACCAATGGCCCTGCTTCGAAGAACTCGTTAACATTTCTAACAAACTCCTATTAGATAACTTAACTAACTGTCAGTAAAGAATTTTATAGAAACAAGTGTCGTGGCATTTGAACTTTTTTCGCTTAACTATTTTGACCTTAATTAACACATTAATAGACGTGTCAATTAATGCTTAACGGTTCATAGCCGGGATTATTGTTTCAGGCTTGATATTAACTCTTCAAGGTACTTAACATCTTCTTTGCTGTTTGTGAGTTGGATAGCTTTTTCAAAACTCTCGATTGCTTGATTGAAATGACCTTATACCAATCATCATAAGACTCACCTAGATTGTGAAATGCCATGGCTCTTTCGGGAAACAACCTAGTGTTTAATTTGAAAACTCCTGCTGCGGGCTCCCACCTTTTTGGTCAAGTAACATGTAGCCCCAGTCATTTAAATCTGATTCAGCGGATTCAGACTCGCCATTTTGCTCTGCTTAGTCACCGTCACTAGACTCTGAAAGCCGATTGACTATGTCACATTCATGCTTATGTGAATAGGTTAAGTCTATTTGAGTATTAGGAGTGCTCAACGCACAGTGAATTATTCTACTCTAAGTCGGCTAGTCTTCTAGCTCGCTCACGAACATCGGCGGCATGAATGAGACCTTTTTGAAATCTAGCCTCGGCAGCCATAATTTCATCATCATTGCCATTAGCAAATAAAATCGCCTGAGAAAGAGCTTTGTACAGAGCACTGACGTGATCGTTATATGCTTTCTCAATTGCTTGTTCTGTATCCATGACGTTTCCTTATTCTGGTTATAATTTCTCAATTTGTATTAAGCGGATAAGTTTCTGCCAGTGACAGGTCTCAGTTAATTGGAGCGAATTCCGAAAATAAATCAGTCAATTCAGAACTTCACCAGAGCTGCGAGAATAATCAAAACTTGTGCAGGTATAGTCGTTCTACATCAAATAAGTTTTGGGCGATTATCGCAGCTCTGGTGAGTTCCCAAAGGGCGAGTTTAAAAAGCTTATATGCTGCGTTGCCCCACAGGGACGTGGGTTAAGGGGACAATGCAGGAGCATATTGTCCTTATTGATTTTAACAAGGGAACAACCATTCTCTGCAATCAATGCCTTGCCTATACACTTTTTCTTTCTCGCTGAATGACCAATTCTTTATGCAGATTGGTATTAGAGTGCGCCTGCTCAATTGCCGCTTCTGACAACCATTCAAAAACTTCGATAATAGCCCCCTCTGCCGACTTCATAATTATAGGCTGGCGCTCTGTAACTAACCCTTCTTTATTAAGCTTTTGATGATGAATCAAAACCAACTGCTCTAACTCAGTTTCTTTGCCTTCTTTTGGCTGATGACCAACCATCACAATTCTGGACGACATATTTTCATCTCTTTTTTGCAGCTGTATGGCAAATTATAATCCGTTTACATAAAAACGTTTCGCCTCATCTAAAACTTATTTAGAGCATATACATGCATAGCCTCACCAGTTGGCTATAAACAAAAATACCCAACTTACCTGTCAAATGCCTGACTTCGAATGAAAATGCTGGCAACATAACTCTTTTGTCACAATAGAAACGTAAATCATGTTATTCAGAAATCTGGGCCTCTTCCTAACCATTCTCTCGATTGGTCTATTTATACCCGGTATCATGGAGCCTATGCTCAGCTTAAATACAGAGATGTTGGCCAAACTTGGTAATTCGTCACTATCTGCATCTTTAGTAGATAAAGAGTTGTCGATTTTGACTACAGTAGAAGAGTTATGGCTTGCTCAAAGATTCTTGGTTGCGAGTCTTATTTTTGTTTTTTCGGTGATTATCCCGCTTATAAAAACAAGCTTAATGGGCTTAGCATACTTAAAACGTAACACATTAACCGAATCAAAAATTGTCGGTTTCATATCAAGTATTGGTAAATGGTCTATGGCTGACGTTTTTGTTGTCGCGGTTTTTCTTGCAGTGCTTTCAACAAACCATTCAGAAACAGAAACAATGCGGCAATTAACAATATTTTCGTTCAAAATGAATTTAGCCGTAAGCAGTGAGACGTTATCGACTGTTGGTAAAGGTTTTTACTTTTTCACCGGTTACTGTCTATTGAGTTTATTAGGTACCCAACTGTATCAACGCGGTTTACGGCAAGCCCCAACGATGCAAAATCACGATTTGACCAAAGTTGAAGGAGCCTAACTAGTAAAAAAAGGGAGCCAGTTGCTCCCTTTTCCACGCAGTTAACGATTATTAACGGAAGTTAGCAATCGTATTAGTCACTAAATCCAGTGCTCTTTGTGAGTCTGCCACGTTGTTTACACCACAACGTTGTCCAGAAGTACAGAAACGATCTGGATCAGAGAAATATGGCAAGTGATTTGACGTATTGAACTCATGAGGATACGCCATAATTGTCGCAAACTCATAGTCAACACCGTAACCTACACCCCAAGAGTAAACGCCACCTTCAGCACCTTGACGCACTGAGTGACCTAAGCCCATGTTATGACCTAGCTCGTGCATGAATGTCATCGTCGTGTTACCACAGTTATTCGCTGTAATGTTGTAAGCATAACTCTGGTAAGTATCATGATCAGGGAATATCTTCAGGCCATAGATGTCACCTGCGATACCACATGTAGTACCAAAAGAACTACTATCGGCAGAACCAATAACAATAACAAAGTCAGCTTTGTAAGAATCACGCCAGTTACGAATGTTCGACGCTTTGTATACGCGGCGAATATCCGTCAAAGATGCCTTTAGGTTAGTGCTTAACTCATAGTAATCTGGAAATACAGGTACCAAATTAATATCTAAGTTATTGTCTGCATAATACTGGTTACTTGCCGCAACCATGTTTGAAATTTCAGTTTTGATATCAAAACTACGGTTCTTGGCCGCAGTCGTGTAATAAATATCAACAGCAACGTCTTTGGCAGATGCCGATAATGTGGCAAATGCGGTAAGAGCTACCCCTAGTTTTAATACTTTTTTTGTTAAAGTCATGTTTTTTCCCTTTGGATTGTTGTTATTGAACTAGACGAGTCTAGTTACCATTTTTACGAAGACGAGACGTTTCTAAATCATGATGTTCATGTGGCTCGCCCTCCGTAAAATCGTGGGAGTCATATTTGTCTGGTATAACCCCCTGAATTAGATCACCGGTTTCTGCAATCCACACATTGTGGCCATCCCCTGCCATTGAGTAAGTGCCGGTAGGTGTGACTATGTTTGCGTATAGCGCATGGTCATTGATTGAAATAACAGAACTAAATGGAAAGTCCTGATCCGGTAACTGGCCCGTTATCGTTTTATTGCCTTGTGCGTCTTCTTTTACCTGCTTTATTTTGATTTCGTAATCCAGGTCCAATTCCGCGATTTGCAGCGGCAAGACATCGCCTTCCTTGAGGCTCGATAATCTTTGATTGTCCAACTCTAGGTAGGCTTCGTTATTAAGATCCTGACGTAATTTTCCAGACGCCTCTAATACACGTTTGGCACGCTCTGATTGAACGAACAGTGGTTTGTAATCTACTGGTTGTTGAGGATTATCTTCCGTGTCAGACGTATCGGATTCATGGTTAGATGAGATTTCTGCAGCCATTTCCTCTAGATTTTGACTGCTACTTACAACAACCGCGTTTTGGCTGTGGACTTTAACCAACTGCTGTTCAACTTCCTTTTCCTGCTTCAACGTTATAGCAGTGGCATTAGAGTCATTTTCAGATGCTGGTGCTTCAGAATAAAAATGATTAAAAACAAATCCGGTAGAAATACAAAGTGCGCCGATAGTGACAATGATTAGTTTTTTGTTAGCCATAACAGTTTTCCAGCCTCTAAATTAGAAGCGGCTACTATTACCGACATGGAAAAGCAGACATATACCCAATTTTAGTGATTGGAGGTACGTTCCTATTATGGTTAATTACGTGGAGTGTTGGAAAAACCGTTTTAGAATCGATGTTAGGGTGCAAGCGAGCCGCTCGGCTTGGGATAAACACTCAAGCAGATAGGAGTAGATTTGAATTTTAAAAAGTGAGTTTCCGAGTAGCGTTAAGCAAATCTCATCTTTAAAATTCTAGCAGTAGAGAGAGAACAGCATTACCTGTTCTCATTCTAATTGTTGTTGAAACATAAGCTCGTAAACAGCTTCAGAACGCGAGTTTACGTTTAATTTTCGATATATGTTTTTGGTGTGCGTCATAATTGTGTGAACGCTTAATTCAAGAAGAATAGCAATCTCTTTATTGCTCATTCCTTTTGCAATGAAATGCAAGATTTCAGTTTCACGATCAGACAAATTTAACGCCGTAGCATTTGAAGCGAACATAGCGTTTCCCCTAGATTTATCCCACAAAATAGAATTTTTATTATTGTTGTCAGGATAACTATGCACTATGACAACATAGTTAAAGCTGACTATTTTGTGAGCGGGATGGTATGACGAACAAATTAGTGGTGCAATGGACTAACGGCTAAAATTTGACTCAGATGTCAAAAACTGTACCCAATACAAAGAACCCAGGGGTAACCCCACAAAACGGTATGAATTTCAATAAATTAGGTACAGGTTGACGCAATAAAATTATGTTATATCTAATAACATTTTTAATGATTGAAATATGCCAGGGAACTATAACTTTTGTTATCCGAACACTAAATTGAATATTTATTAAACTTTAACGTAGTCACTCCCCAATAGTGACTATTTTTGTTTTCAAGCAACCACCCTTGCCGGACTAGATTTTTTCTGATGAAAAAGTTCATATAACCATGGCCAAACAAGACAATTTTACCTTCCGTTTTTGCCAGTTCGATCAATTGCAATGATGCTTGTTCTGCTCTTATCTTCGCTTGATGAAAAGATTCAAACGGACCTTTTGCACCACACATCCAAATTAGGCGACATAGATAAACCCAAGTCATCGCTTTCAATCTTATAGGTAGCTTATATCTTGGAATATCCATCTCTTTATACAAATCAGAAACATGATCCGGCTCTCTGCCCGTATACAACTTGGTAGAGTGAATTGCTCGGTTAAGGTGACTAGAAACAAGATAATAAGAATTCAGATTTTCAATCTTAAAGAGTGGTCTGCTATCACTTGCTACATCAGACAGATTGTATTGTCTAATCCATTTTAAATAATCTACGGCACCAAAAGTTCGATTGTTTGCAGAAGCTGGCCTTCCATGCCTTATAAGTATAATTTCCATGCGTGTAAAAATTGGTTGATTTATGGCTTTTTAGCAAATTTGAATCATTTTTACTATCAGTACACAACTTTAATGAGAAAACTTAAGGGCTTGTGCGCAAGAGGAACGTGTTATTTATCTTCAATACGTTCCCCCTATTGAGCGTTAGAATTGATAACGAACCTTTAAGGACAAGCTATCACCATCTCTTTGATCCCAACCAGGACTAAACAAAGAACCCAGTGACTTTTCTTCCTCTAACGTCGCTCTACCGCCACGACTGTATACCAGATAAATGTTTGACAAAGGCGCTATTTCGTAACGATACCTAAGCTGCACGGCCGTATCCGAAACACTGAAATCTTTAACTAGTTCATCGCTTCGCGACAGAGCTCCAGTTTCCTCTACCTGATAAGCATCTTGACCCTGTGCCGCTAACCCAACCCATTGCAATCTAAAAGATAATTCCTGTTTCTCATCTAGTGTTGCATTAAAGTCAATATTGACGCTAAATTCTTCTCGGTCAAAACTATTGACCTGATTGTCCTGTTGCCAGATTAACCAATCACTGGCTTTTGTATGCCACAGTCCTACTGTCAGAACATAGTTGTCTGAAAAGTAATAACTTGGGTGAGCATGCAACAATTGGCCTTTTCCGTTAACGGTTCTATCGTAAAAAGTTGCATGTAAGTGATACCTGAATTTTCCGCTAGATTCACTCACATAAAAAATATCCAGTTCTTTTCCAATACCTAGGTTGAGCACATTATTACCTCGAGTTAGAAGATCATCGTGAGCTTCATCTTCTAATGTGAGCACCCATTGTCCCCAACTGGAATCTTTTAAATACCAGGCATCACGAAATCGAACCGACTTTTTTAAGGTCAAACCGTCAGTATTTTCTTCATAAAACAAACTCCCGCCCATTTGATGCTCTTGAAACAGGCTATCACTGGCAAAAGAATGAATCTTAAGTATATTGTCATAGGTTATCGACAGGAGATCATTTCTAGGCAAAAAACCTAAATCGTTAACCTGAAATTCATCGCCAAAACGAGCAACCGTAAGTGAATGTGCCCAATTTTCAGAATATTGATACCCCAATTCAAACCAGCCGGCATTATCATTTACATCTGTAGCTTGCTCTGTAATAACCGAGCGCATCATTTGCCCTTTTAAAGTCAGATCCTGATCAAAAAAATAACCATAATCCACAGCGTGCACCTGCGCCTGACGCTCTATGTCTGGCCTGTCGGTATACGTTAAAAGATAACCCAAGTTATATTCATCGGTTTTTCTCATGACGCGGCCTGTATAAAAATCTCGCCCCTTGGCTAAACCCGCTTCCTTTTCTTGCGCAGCAAAAACGCCATAACTGAGTTCTTCATCAACACTAGTAAATTTCACCGCGGCATTGATTTCTGCACCCACGTCACTGCCTACATCCGGCCTGCCGCCAATTCGCCGCGTATGTACTAAACGCAAGTTTTCAGGGCCCGTTAACGTAAACAATGATTGGTTCTCTGTGAAAAACGCTCGGTTTTCGGAAAAAAACGTTTCTGTCGGTGAGAAATTAACGACCAGACCATCACTGTCTACATGACCAAAGTCTGGATTTACCGTCAAACTCACCTGTTTGCTACTATCTGGTTTCCAAAACAGATCTAAACCTAAATTACCTGTAGTATCATCCGCTACCCTGTCATTCCTTGCCGTTAACGAAGCAAAAGTCTGTAATGATGAGCCAGAGTAATCTTTTACCGATACAGGCTTTATATCCGACAGGTAACGTTGTCGAGATGAATGAATTGGCTGGCTGGCATAGGTCTTTTGCTGAGACATCAAACGGCGCTCTACGTGCAACCCCAAATTTCTGGCACCATCTTTAGTCGCGACCATAGGGGCGACATCCCACGGGATATGCACTTCAGTAAACCAATGTTCATCATCTGAGCTGGTCTTTGCCGTCCAAACTCCATCCCATTCGCTACTGAAAGCGTTCTCATTACGATATATTCCATCTCGCATTGAACCACCGTTTCCAACTGAAAAACGATAGGCTGCGACCCCAGTGTTGTCGAAATCAATAACTATCGTATTTGAGTCCGCATTGATGACGGCATCTCTCGCAGAACGGTTGCTTAATTGACTCTCGATTGGCTGATAATTGGTGATTCCAAAATATATGCCATTCTCATTTGTCAGCATACGTACTTCCGTTTTGTGTTCTGGGTCAACGAGTGAATATGGCGCCGTCGTCACAAAATCATCAATAATGACAGCATCTTGCCATATAGACTCATCCAAGGTGCCATCAACCTGAATATCTTCAGCGTAGATATTCGCACTAAACAAACTCACTATTGGTAATATTAATGGGTACTTCTTCAACGTCTTTTCCTTTTAGTTGTTCGATACTCGGTGCACTAGATCTCCCGAAAATACAAAACGACAAATAATTCAGGCTCGGACTATGTGAAATTTGAAAACAAAAAGAATGAAAGAGAGAGGAAAAAAATGTGACAAAACTATGAATCTAATATATTCAACCACTTACAACTAAAAAATATGTTGAAACAAAATCCTTTGCACAAATTAATTTTGAATAATGTTAAGATCAGACCAAGTTTTTGCAGTAACTAAACCATACCCCAAAATGAGCGTAATCCATCTAGGTGACCTGACAATTAATAAAAACCTGTCGACCATTTTAATCGATGGTGCGGAGGTATCATTAGAACCTAAGCTCATGGAATTATTACTGCTATTTTGTGATCAACAGCAAAAGATCGTCAGCCGTCAAGATATACTCAGCGCAATATGGCCAAACTCCATTGTCACTGACAATGCAGTAAACAAGTTAGTGGCAGGTTTACGAAAAGTACTAAAAGACGATCCTAAGAATCCCAAATACATTCAAACAGTGCCTAAACGCGGCTATCGTTTATTATTTGCGGCGGTAGAATTTAACGGTACTGAAAAGCAAACGACGAAATTACAACAAGCGCTAGTTGAACAGGAATCAAACACCAAGCTTCAATCTAGCTCTAACGATTTAAATCTTGAGCAGTCAGATATCAATGCGACTTTAAACACTACCACACAAACAAAAGCTGAAAAAAGTAAGCCTAAACTGGTGATGTTAATCTCGTTAACAGTATTAGTTATCATCGCATATGTTTCTCTGCTTTGGCGACCAAGTACAACCGAAGCAACTTTTGATGCTCCTAAACCAACTAAGCTCACAGTTAAAGAACTCACGCGAATGCAAGGTCTAGAGCGCTCTCCTCTAATGAGTCCAGGGCAAGAGTTCATCTTGTTTCTGAGAGAGAATCCTAATACTGGCCATAGAAGCCTATGGCATAAGAACCTTAACAATGAGCAAACAACTCAAATTTCGGAAATTACTCCGTATGTAAGTCGGCTTATTGCAGTAAACAAAAAAGTTGACGATTGGCAGCTGATTTACCTCTCACAGGAAGATGGCCAATGTCAGGTGGATACTGCAACCTTAATGAATTCAACACATTTAGTTGATAATAAGACATTGTTCAACTGTGATGGCAGCCGTTTACACGACGCCGCATACGATGTTAAACAACAAAAACTCTATTATTCCTCATCTAATGACCACGAGTCACACACTCAGATTTACCAATTTGATGTAGAAAATAAAAGTCACAGTTTAATCACTCAGCCTGAAATTATAGGGATGGGCAATAGAGGAATTGATTTATCGCCAGACGGTAAAAAACTGTTAATCGTGCAATTGGACAAGAATTTCAATAGCCGTGTGTTTGTATTAAATTTACAAAATAACCGGTTAGAAACCGCCTTAAACACCGAACACAACATTGAAAAAGCAACATGGACCCATGACTCAAAGCACATAATGTATTTTGATTCTTTTCCGGCTCGCCAAATTATAAAAAGTGATCTGCAGGGGACAAACCGTCAGACTTTATTAACCGTATCGGAATATGTAGAAACCGAGTTTTCGCGGATTGAAGGTAGCCAGGACATCATATTTTCAACCATGAATATGGACTTTAACAACCGCTGGGTTAACCACGTTGATAAAGTCAAAGAACTCAGCAACTCTACCGTTTACGATATGCAACCGACACTTGCTCATAACGCCTTGAAATACGCTTTTGTTTCCACCAGAACGGGTAAAGAGCAGCTATACTTCGGTGACTTAACAACAGGTAGCAGTCGTGTTATTAGTCGCTTAGACGAATACCGTTGGTTGAAGAAATTGTCTTTTTCACCTAACGATAAATATCTCCTGACGGCGGACACTGGGCATATTTGGCTCATTAACGTAAAAGAGTTGTTAGCTTCTGGAAATCTAATCGACATCTCACCACAATCTTCAATTGTAAAAACTGAAGGTGCACTGTTAACAGCAATCTGGTTAAACAACCAATTTCTCTATTATAAAACGCGTGAAAAAGGTCTAATTAAGGGTTTTATTTACGACCGACAACTTAACCACTCGGTGGAGGTCGATGAACGTTGGCAAACCATCCTAACCGATCATAGATTTGCTGATACGCTATACATGGTTGATCCAGTCGATACGCAAATTTATCAAATGCCAATGGCAAACTTAATTTTTAATCGAACACAATCAAAGATAAAATTTCCAGAAACATCAGTGACAACAACGGGCACTCGTCTATCTAAGTCTTATATCGACCTTAAACTGCATGATGGCAAGGTCTATTATGTAACGGCTTCGAATACCGGAAACGCGCGTCCGTACGACTTCCAAATTGAAGTAAAACCAATTAATTCAGACAATAAAGGCGAAATCGAGATTTATAAAACCAGTTGCAGTTGCGGATTCGACGTAGCTGATTCAGGTTTTATGGTGAGCGAACTGACTGAAATTGAAGGTGATATTTACCGTACCAAACATTAACTAACAATGTAGAAGGGCAAGATTGATCTTTTAATTATGCCGCAGGCATTTAGTTTTTAGCTTTGACTATGTGACCACCTTGGAGTAGTAACTTCTTTCCATATCAATCACTTCGACAGTTATTGAGCAGTCAGATAAAGCCAGTGTATGCAATTTGTCTAAAACGAGTCGAGATAACTTTTGTTTTTGTTCTTTCGTTCGCCCGGACAACAATTTCAACGACACATGAACAAAAGGCGTTTTATTAAATCCCGTTTGATAATTACCAAATGACTGAGTCCGCACCTTAATGTCACTGCCATCTGTTTCGAACAGCTCTGAGTCCATAGCTCCAGCCAGAACACGATCTATTAATTCGCCTTCGTTGATATCAGATGAATGTTCAACAATACAATGTGGCACTTAACCTTTCCTCAAATTTATAAATTAATCTTCATAGATCACAAATTGGAATACACAATTCGTCGATATTTAAACCCAAACATCATTTTGGGCGGTTAGATCACCACCAGAGTCACCCGTATTCACCACCCCTTTAGGCTCGACAATCATGATCTTACATTCCTGTTTGGCGACGGGTTTATGTTCAACCCCTTTTGGGATCACAAACATTTCTCCTGAGTTTAACGTCACAACTCCATCGCGAAACTCTATGTCTAACACTCCTTCAATCACAATAAAAACCTCATCTGTGTCTGGATGATCATGCCAGACAAACTCACCTTCCACTTTCACCAATTTAAACTGGTAGTCGTTCATTTCCGCAACAACTCGTGGCGACCAGTGCTCCGAGAACTTAGCTAGTTTTTCATTAAAATTTATCGCTTTATAGGTCAATTCCATTCCTCCCGCATATCAAACGTCTACTTTATACTTTAAATCACTCACATCATCCCCCGTAATACCTCTAAAGCCCCAACAATGTTTAGGTTGCTCTTTTATCGTGATTTCGATATCAGACGGATCGATGTTCAACTCAGATTGTATTTCTTCAAATAGTGATTTTATAAGGGCTTTTTTAGTTTCCACCTTCCGCCCTTCCATCATGTTAATTTCAATCACCGTGTATTTATTAGAACGGCCTTTTGGGTAATAAAAATCTGACTTGTCCATCGGAATAAACCTTTGCACCCGTTTATCTTCAGGCATGCCAATCACTATTTGCATCGATTTGTGAATAACATCAGACAATCTGGATTTTATTGGATTAAGATTTTCCTTTATTCCGTAAACAACAATCATTATGTAATTCCATGATTTACATTGAGTTAATGTGATGTCCGAGTTTGTCAGAGTTAACCTGTTGTTGGCAATGCAAAAAGTAACAATTTAAACTTCGCAGTGCGTCAATTTATAGGAAGGTTATGTTTTGGACGTAACTGCATTACCAACAGCCATCAAGTTTACAAACATATTTGTGAAGCCTCTAGCTAACGTTGCCATTCCTTCCAATTGATACTTCGACCTGGACAGGCAATTTTACTTATTGACCAGTGTTCTTGAAGCCAAATTTGTACTTCGATTTCTAAAACTGAATCTGACGGTACATTAACGTTGTTTCATCAATGCCACAGCGATTCCAGATGAAACAAAGGTAACCCCTGCCCCAACATTGAGCCCATTGACGACCCTAGGACGCTTAGCCAACCAATCTGACAACTGAGATGAAAAACAGCCCATTAGGGAAAAACCAATCGCCGTTAAAAGCGCAAACCAAATACCGTAAACAAACATTTGTACCGTAACCGATCCTAATACAGGATCCACAAATTGTGGGACAAACGCCAACACAAAGAGACCGGGTTTAGGGTTTAGGGCTGCTGACAAAAATCCGGTAGAAAAGATAGTCGACAACGACTGGCTTTTTGTTTTTTCAAGAGAAAACAGACTTTTGCTTCGTAGTACCTTAATGCCTAACCAAATCAGGTAGGCTGCTCCAATAAACTTAACTACATAAAATGCTGTGGTTGACGTTTGAATTAATAACGTTAATCCAAACGTCGCGGCACATACATGAAATACAATGCCCGCACCAGAGGACATACCAGAAATGACAGCCGCTTTTTTACCTTGGCTTAAGCCGCGACCGATGGCCAGCAAGTTGTCCGGCCCTGGAGAAATCACCAATAACAAACAGGCGATAGTGTAGGTCACAACAACATCAACAGGAAACATGGGCAGTCCTTTTTATTTTCGGTTCTTTATTTTCGGGTTTTTATCAAAGTTCCAAGCTGAAACTGAGACCATTTAATCATCAATTGGTTCATACCTTAATTCATATTGCTGCTAATTTCTTGATTCCGCCAAACTAATCAAGGCGCTTAAGGTATCTGTTTTGGTCGTGTTATTCGCTACGTAGGCTAGACCAATGTCCCGATCCAAATGCAAACCGCTTATTGGCTTAAAAACGATATCTTTGTGCTGATTTAACTGTTGAATATTGGGTAACAAGGCACACCCTACTTCTGCTCGCACTAGCCCTATGGCGTATTCTATTGTTTGAATATGCGCCACCGTTTTAACCTTCACTTTTTGCTTGGATAATTCTTTGGCTAAAGACGCCCACGCACTGCAGGGTACTCGCTCAATTAGTGATAAGGATTCAAAGTCTGCAAATTCGATTTCTGATTTTAGCGCCAGTGGATGAGATAAAGGCATTGCAAGGGCGTAGTCATCCTGCCAAATAGGAATGAAAGTTTCGTCCTTATTAAGCAGTTTGCTATTAATAATTCGGGCATCAGCCGGGGCCTGAGGTGAAACCAGAGTAAGTTCCAATTGAGGGACAGCAGTAGCAAAGTCTTTTAACAAACGACTCATTCTATCTACCCCTAACGAGCGAATCAGCCCTAAACTGAAAGGCTGGCTGGTTTGTTCTTGATCAAACAAACCTTGAATAGCTTTAGCTTGCCCCAACAAATTTAGTGCGTGTTGATACAGGGTATCTCCTTGTTGAGTCGGTTTTACCCCGCGGGCATGGCGTACAAAAAGATTGCAATTTAACTCCTGCTCAAGCTGTGAAATGGCCGCTGAAATCGACGGCTGAGCCACGTACATCTGTTGTGCCGCGCCACTAATGCTTTTTTGCTCATAAACCGCAACAAAATATTTTAGACCTTTTAAATCCATAACTTCCCACTCAGACCTAATACCGGAACCGACTTCCCAACCAAAGATATAGGAATAAACTATACCTAGTAAAGAAAAAGTATATTTTACCTTTATAAAACTTGTCCATATTCTATTTGCCAGAAATTTAACCAGAACCCAATAACAATAAAATTCTAATCTCAACAATCAGTTGGATTAGGAGTAATAAAAAACGGCTCGATTACATATCAACATGAAAGGTAAAACTCGATGACATCTAAAGCAGTATTTAATTGGCAAGATCCCCTTAACTTTGATTCTTTATTAAACGAAGACGAGCGCATGATCCGCGATTCGGCTCATCAATATTGTCAAGAACAGTTGATGCCACGAGTTTTAGAAGCCAACCGTAACGAAGTCTTCGACCCGCAAATTATGCGCGAGTTTGGTGAACTAGGTCTTTTAGGCTGTACCCTTCCTGAAAAATACGGCTGCGCTAACGTAAGCAATGTTTGTTATGGCTTAATTGCGCGTGAAGTAGAACGTGTAGACAGTGGTTACCGCAGTGCGATGAGTGTGCAATCCTCTTTAGTTATGCACCCAATCTATGCCTACGGTACTGAAGAGCAACGCATGAAGTACCTGCCTAAATTAGCGACAGGCGAACTTATTGGTTGTTTCGGTTTGACCGAACCGGATGCAGGTTCAGATCCGGGCAGCATGCGTACCACGGCGAAAAAAGTAGACGGCGGTTACATTCTTAACGGCACCAAAATGTGGATCACTAACTCCCCTATCGCCGATGTATTCATCGTATGGGGCAAATTAGATGGTGTGATCAAAGGATTCATTCTTGAAAAAGGCATGGAAGGTTTATCAGCGCCTAAAATTGAAGGCAAGTTCTCGCTTCGTGCTTCTATTACGGGTGAAATCGTAATGGACAATGTATTTGTTCCTGAAGAGCAATTAATGCCAAATGTATCCGGTCTTAAAGGTCCATTTGGTTGTCTGAACAAAGCACGATTTGGTATTTCATGGGGCGCGTTAGGTGCTGCCGAATTCTGCTGGCATGCGGCGCGTCAATACACATTAGACCGCACACAGTTTGGCAAACCATTAGCGGCAACTCAGCTAGTACAAAAGAAACTGGCTGACATGCAAACAGAGATCACTTTAGGTCTATTCAGCTGTCTGCAAGCGGCCCGTTTGTTGGACGAAGATCAACTTCCAGTCGAAGCGATTTCGCTTTTAAAACGTAACTCCTGTGGTAAAGCGTTAGATATCGCTCGTGTTGCACGTGACATGCACGGCGGTAACGGTATCGCTGATGAATTCCACGTCATTCGCCACGTCATGAACCTAGAGGCGGTGAATACGTACGAAGGTACACACGACATTCACGCATTAATTCTAGGTCGTGCTCAAACTGGCCTACAGGCTTTCCAAAGCAACTAGAACATAACTCACAAAGGGCGTCATTTGACGCCCTTTTGTTGTTTCATTTTTATCGTTCAGCTTTTTTGAGAAAGACTGTAAGGAAGTGATTGATGACAGATCGCAATAAACTCGTAAAAGAACATATAGTGACCAAAGTCCTTTCAGGCGACTTACCCCGCGCGTCTGAATGGCACTATGAAGACGCCAACCTGACCCCAACTGAATGCATCGACTTATTCGAGTCTCAGGTTATGAGCCGTCATTTGGATTTGCACTCCAGAGTTATGCAAAAACAAGGGCAAAGTTTTTACACCATAGGCAGTGCTGGCCACGAAGGTAACGCTGCCTATGGCAAGTTATTTAAATACACAGACATGGCATTTTTGCACTATCGTAGTGGTGCCTTTTTCATACAACGCGCCAAACAACTGGCCGGCGAAACCCCAATCTATGACATGTTGTTATCGTTTGCCGCGTCCAGTGACGACCCAACCTCGGGTGGCAGACACAAAGTTTTAGGCAGTAAATCCTTATTTGTACCACCGCAAACCAGTACTATTGCCTCGCATTTACCGAAAGCCGTTGGTGCCGCTTACAGTATTCCACTTGCAGAATCGTTAGGCCTTGAAGGCGAGATGCCTGAAAAGTCGGTTGTTGTGTGTAATTTTGGTGATGCATCATCCAACCACTCAACCGCACAAGGTGCGATTAATGCCGCCGCTTGGGCCGCCTACCAAAATGTGAAGTTACCTATTGTCTTTATCTGTGAAGACAACGGCATAGGAATTTCAACGCCAACCCCAGCAGGCTGGGTACATGCGAACTTTTCTAACCGGGCTGGACTGGAATACATAAGCTGTGATGGGCTGGATATTTTAGATACCTATATCGCCGCGCAGCGTGCAGAAAAAATCGCACGAGAAAGCCAGAAACCGGTATTTTTGCACGTCAAACTTGTTCGCCTGTTAGGTCATGCGGGCTCTGATGCCGAAATCGCCTATCGCAAAAAACACGAAATTGAGCAGAATGAAGAAAACGATCCTCTGCTTCACACCGCAAGTACTTTGATTGCCCAACAAATCATGACGCCTGAACAGATTGTCGATTTGTATAATCAAGTAGATGAGCGTGTTCAACGGGTTGCCACTGAGGTAATAAACCGACCTAAACTAACCAATGCTCAGCAAGTTAAAGAAAGTTTGGTGCCAGAAGCTGAAGAAAAATCAAATAATTTTCCTTTAAGTGAAGAGCAACGAGCAGTGTTGTTCAAACACGAAAAACATAACTTAGGTAAAAAACAACATCTCGCCAAGATCCTAAACTGGACCTTACTTGACCTTATGGGTCAAAACGACAACATTGTCATGTGCGGTGAAGACATTGGTAAAAAAGGTGGGGTTTACCACGTCACGAGCAAGCTGGTTGAGAAGTTTGGCGTGAAACGCGTGATCAATACCTTGCTGGATGAACAATCCATTTTAGGTTTGTCCATTGGTTTAGCCCACAATAACTTTTTGCCTATTCCAGAAATTCAGTTCCTTGCATATGTTCATAATGCGGAAGACCAAATTCGTGGTGAAGCGGCTACCTTGCCGTTTTTCTCCAACGGGCAATTTACCAACCCTATGGTGATCCGTATCGCGGGTCTGGCTTATCAAAAAGGTTTTGGCGGTCATTTCCACAATGACAACTCTTTTGCCGTATTCCGTGATATTCCAGGTATAGTCATGGCCTGTCCTTCTAATGGTCGTGATGCCAGCCTGCTTATGCGTGAATCAGTACGTTTAGCACAAGAAGAAAAGCGTGTTGTGATCTTCTTAGAGCCTATCGCGTTATACATGCAAAAAGACTTACATGAACCGGATGATGGCTTGTGGACCTTCGATTACGAAGCACCTAACGCCATTGAAGATAAAAAAGCGGCTCAAGGCATCAGCCAACACGGTGACGGAACCGATGTGGCCATCATCAGTTACGGTAACGGTTATTATTTATCTCGTCAGGCGCAAAAGCAGCTGGAAGAGCAAAACATCAATACGCGTGTGATTGATTTACGCTGGTTAGCACCTCTTGATAAAAAAGGCATTGTTGATGCCATTCAGGATTGTAAAAAAGTGCTTATTGTTGATGAATGCCGCGAAACGGCATCCATTAGCGAAGCTTTGGTGACATTAATTAATGAAGAGTCGCCAAGTTTGCATCACATCGAACGCATTACTGCAGAAGATAGCTTCATTCCACTAGGTAAAGCCGCTTACAACGTACTGCCAAGCAGTGAAGACATCATTAAATCCGCTATTGAAATGTATAAAAACGATAATAAGAAATGGGCCTAACGGAAAATGACAGAGTTAGTAACGTCAAATAAAAAACAAAATGTGGTGGTCATTTGCCCGGGCCGTGGTACCTATAACAAAGAAGAATTAGGTTACTTGACCCGTTATCACCAAGATAAAACGGAAATCATCAACGTCATTGACCAACACCGTGCACAGGCAGGTCAACCTAGCATCAAAGAGCTGGATGCGATGGAAGAATATAACCTCAAGACTCACACGTCTGGAGACAACGCCTCAGCCCTCATTTATGGCTGTGCCATTGCCGACTTTGCTGCAATTAATCGTGATAAATACAACATAGTTGCGGTCACGGGTAACTCAATGGGTTGGTACATAACGTTAGCTGCGGCAGGTGCATTAAAGCCAGAACAGGCGATCAATGTGATCAATACGATGGGTACGCTGGTGAGCGGTCCAGGTGGCGCAACAGCCAAGAGCGGTCAGGTCATTTATCCTGTGATGGACGAAAACTGGATCAACGACCCAAGCAAAGAGCAGTTGTTAATTGACACCATGGCTGACATTAATGAGATAGATAACTGTGAGATCTATCTATCCATTAAACTCGGTGGTTATTGGGTCCTAGGTGGTAACAATCCAGCAATCAAGGAGCTAGACAAACGTTTGCCAAACATAGACAACCGTTACCCAATGAAGCTGTATAATCATGCCTCATTCCACACACCGTTGTTAAAAGAAGTATCAAAAACTGCCCAAGGTATGTTGAAAGCAGATTTGTTTAATGCACCTTCTATTCCTATGATTGATGGTCAAGGTCACATCTGGCAGCCATATAGTGCCGATGCGTATGCAATGCATCATTATACGCTTGCCACTCAGGTTTACGATTATTACGACTTCAGTAAATCTATTGAAGTGGCAATTAAGGAATATGCGCCAGACAAGCTCATCATACTGGGTCCAGGGAATACCCTAGGTGGCGCAGTAGGCCAGACGCTTATTAACCATAAGTGGCACGGAATGAATAACAAAGAGGACTTTGTTAGAACCCAAAAAGAAGACCCTTTCATTCTGGCTATGGGCCATGAAGAGCAACGTAAGTTGGTTGTTGAGTAGGTGCCCTCTTTTGGCGGTCCCTCCATCACATCCATGTGACCGGGACACACCGATATCCCTATCGGCGTCATTCCCGAATCGCCCCAGCGATATTGGGAATCCAGCGATTTTCGGTATTCTCTGGACCCTCGATTTCTCGGGGGTGGCGTGTGTTTAATTGTGGAGATTGTTCCTTCGTCGATGAAAGCACTACATCCTAATTGCCTTAGCAATATTGGGGAGCCAAAAAAACGTAATCTTGAACACAAGGTTTAAGCCAATTAAGTGCTGGATTCCAGATATCGCTTAGACGATTCTGGAATGACGGAGCGGAGGCGGTCGTTCCTAGCCATCCATGGCTCCGCACGTCACCCTCAGCTTGACTGGAGGCACACCTTCATCCCTTTGGCGGCCGTTCCTAACCGTCCTTGGCTTCACGGCACACCTTCATCCCTGAAGGCGTCATTCCCAAATCGCCTGAGCGATATTGGGAATCCAGTGATTTTCGGTGTTCTCCAGGCCCCGATTTCTCGGGGATGGCGGCTGTTTTAATTGTGGAGATTGTTCCTTCGTCGATGAAAGCACTACATCCTAATTGCCTCAGCAATATTGTGGATCCAAAAGATAATAATCTGGAATATGAGGTTTAAGCCAACTTAGTGCTGGATTCCAGATATCGCTTAGACGATTCTGGAATGACGGAGAGGAGGCGGTCGTTCCTAACCGTCCTTGGCTTCACACGTCACCCTCAGCTTGACTGGAGGCACACCTTCATCCCTTTGGCGGTCCCTCCTTCACATCCATGTGATCGGGACACACCGACATCCCTTTGGCGGTCCCTCCATCACATCCATGTGACCGGGACACACCGATATCCCTATCGGCGTCATTCCCAAATCGCCTAAGCGATATTGGGAATCCAGTGATTTTCGGTGTTCTCCAGGCCCCGATTTCTCGGGGGTGACGGTTGTTAATTTGTAGAGATTGTTCCTTCGTCGATGAAAGCACTACATCCTAATTGCCTTAGCAATATTGGGGAGCCAAAAGATAATAATCTGGAATATGAGGAGTAAGCCAACTTAGTGCTGGATTCCAGATATCGCTTAGACGATTCTGGAATGACGGAGAGGAGGCGGTCGTTCCTAACCGTCCTTGGCTTCACGGCACACCTTCATCCCTCTGGCGGTCCCTCCTTCACATCCATGTGATCGGGACACACCGACATCCCTTTGGCGGTCCCTCCATCACATCCATGTGATCGGGACACACCGATATCCCTATCGGCGTCATTCCCGAATCGCCCCAGCGATATTGGGAATCCAGCGATTTTCGGTATTCTCTGGACCCTCGATTTCTCGGGAATGGCGGTTGTTTAATTGTGGAAATTGTTCCTTCGTCGATGAAAGCACTACATCCTAATTGCCTCAGCAATATTATGGAGCCAAAAGAGAATAATCTGGAATATGAGGAGTAAGCCAACTTAGTGCTGGATTCCAGATATCGCTGTGGCGATTCTGGAATGACAGAGAGGAGACGGTCCCTCCTTCACATCCATGTGACCTGGACACACCGATATCCCTATCGGCGTCATTCCCAAATCGCCTAAGCGATATTGGGAATCCAGTGATTTTCGGTGTTCTCCAGGCCCCCGATTTCTCGGGAATGACGGTTGTTTTATTGTGGAGATTGTTCCTTCGTCGATGAAAGCACTACATCCTAATTGCCTCAGCAATATTGTGGATCCAAAAGATAATAATCTGGAATATGAGGTTTAAGCCAACTTAGTGCTGGATTCCAGATATCGCTTAGACGATTCTGGAATGACGGAGAGGAGGCGGTCGTTCCTAACCGTCCTTGGCTTCACACGTCACCCTCAGCTTGACTGGAGGCACACCTTCATCCCTTTGGCGGTCCCTCCTTCACATCCATGTGATCGGGACACACCGACATCCCTTTGGCGGTCCCTCCATCACATCCATGTGACCGGGACACACCGATATCCCTATCGGCGTCATTCCCAAATCGCCTAAGCGATATTGGGAATCCAGTGATTTTCGGTGTTCTCCAGGCCCCGATTTCTCGGGGGTGACGGTTGTTAATTTGTAGAGATTGTTCCTTCGTCGATGAAAGCACTACATCCTAATTGCCTTAGCAATATTGGGGAGCCAAAAGATAATAATCTGGAATATGAGGAGTAAGCCAACTTAGTGCTGGATTCCAGATATCTTTTTGTTTATTTGCTTATTCACAAAACCTGCAAATAGAAGACAGCTATGGTACGAGTAAAACCGCCTATTTTTCCCACAACCGGTTAGTTTCTGAACAAAACTTAATCAAGAAGCCAAAATCACCATTTAAATAATAATCATTTTCATTTAGAGTATTTATTCAGTTGGAGTCGTTGATCAGGTAGTTGTTATGCCCGCCCTTACACCCGTTGAGTTAATCAATTTATTAGAAACCCGTCGTTACGGTGTGGAATACCAGCCGATTGTTTCAATTACAAATCGAGATATCGTCGCCTATGAGGCTCTGGCCAGGTTTTATGACAACCAGAATAATGCCATTCGGCCCGACCGAGTTTATTCAGCATTACACGACAGTCCCATTAGCTTATTTGAAGTGGAGTTTCAGCAAAAGCGACTACAACTGAGACATGCACCCAAAAATAAACCAGTGTTTGTGAATCTCGATCAGGACTCCTACTTCGCCAGTGGTGTTCAAGGGCCTGAAAATCCGTTTTTAAAACTATTTGCTGAACATAAAGAAAAAGACATCATCGTAGAACTCATAGAGAACTCAGAACTTAATGACGCCATCATGAGTTTATCCATGATAGATAACATGAGTGAGAGCGGATTAACGACTGCCATAGACGATGTGTTTAACCCACAATGCATGATCTCCACTTCAGTCATCCAAATGGTGGATTACATCAAACTCGACAAGCACGTAATCGCGAATCAGGAAAATCATGAGTTTTTGCTACTGGTAAAAATGATGATTGATTATGCCCATCAAACAGGCAAACAAGTAATTCTGGAAGGTGTGGAAAACGAGGCTGACCTTGAATTTGCAAAACACCTAAAGGTCGACTTCGTCCAGGGTTTTAAGTTCCGTCCACAATTCATAAATGTGCAAGGATAACCCTAGCTTTTCAAATGAATCAAAGCAGCCATTTTCTAATCACCAAATGGCTGCTTCATTGCTCTATTTGGTTTCACTAACGACCAAAATCATCCTTAAAGATAAGTGTCGAATTCGCCCCTTTATTCAACAATAAGTCCTCCACCGCAAGCATCATAGCTTTTGGGCCACATAGATAAAACTCGGTTTCAGTTATATCGCCAAATAGATCCCAAAGCTCCGTTAACCAGTCCTGCACATATCCTTTTTTGCCTCGCCAGTCATTATTAGGATTAGATAAGATGGGCACATAAGTAAACTGGTAATTGGTACTTTCCATTCGCTCAAATTCTTCCCGGTACGGAATGTCCAATTCACTTCTCGCACCAAAAAGGAAGAAAGTACGTGCATTTTGCTCATTGGTATTAAATCGCTCTTTTAACATCGATCTTAGCGGGGCGACCCCAGAGCCCGCGCCTAAATAAACTTTAGTTTTAGCGGAGGACTCAAGGTTAGCAAACTCAGACACCGGACCTAAAGCCGTTATTTGCTCTCCCTCTTTCATTGAACCCAAATAGCTCGAACCTACACCCGCTGGCTGCCCCGCATCATTCGCAGTTTGCCATCTGACGTTAAATACAAGCTCATCCGATTCACAGTCCGAACTCGCCAAAGAATATGAACGTAACGCCCCAGTATGTTGAAAATCGCCATTTTCATATTCATGCCAATAAGCCTGAAATTCCTGTGGGATATTCTCAGGAACCAACTTATTGGTGCCTGAAGGTATCTGAAACTGCATGTAAGAGCCAGCTTTGTAATTTAGCTTCTGCCCCGAGGCAAGTTTAAACCTGACTTCCTTTATAAAAGGCGTAATAAACTGGCTTCGCGTAAGTACCAGATCATATTCTTGCAACTGTCGCCTTTCGTTTAAAACCAAAGAATCAACTGCGCTGACCTTGTGCTGACACCCTAAACGATAACCTTGTTCTAATTCAGATTCGCTTAACATCAGGCGTTCGGCTTCTGAAACAGGTAGTGTTTCTGGGGTTACAAACTTACATTTACCACATGAGCCGCTACCTCCGCATTCTGACGGCAAAAATACATCGACATCGTGAAGTCCTTCCAAAATCGATTTATCAGGGTTCAGCCGCACCGAAGATTTTGATTTTTCATCTAAATAAACCAGATTTATCAATTTAGTTGGCTTTGGTTCACGTTTTGGCAATGCAAAAACTATCTGTTTTGATTTCACTAGTTCAATTAGCCAAATAACGCCTGTCACAGAAAGCACCAACGATAACAAGGCAAACACTATAATCAGCCAATGATTAAAGCCACCCGTATTAAAATAATCCATGAAGTGTAACTTGAACATGAGATTGCGAAGACGACGATCGTCATTGATATGAGCCAATACGCGGCCATCAACGGCATCCACATAAACGTTAGTTTGATTCTGATCTTCAAATCTAACCTGCCATACTGGATTTTGCTGTCTGGGCAGCTCATCTATACGACTCGTAAACAATGTAGTTTGCGACACGATGCCCTTACCTTTGTAGGACAATTTGGCTATCTGAGTCGCAGTTTGCTCGTCTAGGGCAAACAATTTGCCATTTGTAGCATCAAAAAGTTGCCGGGATTGTCGTTGATAACTATGCGGTGCCCTTTGAATGACAAATTCGTAATAGGGTTTACCCAATACCCATACCAAGTTCACACTTTCAGCAGAGATTTGGGAGAAATGAGACAAGGGTTTTAAGTTAAAATCTGAGATTACCCCGACTTGCGAAACGCGCTGGCGTAACTCATTGCCCGATGCCTTTCTGTGATCCATTAAATTAAAATAGAGTCCAGTGCCCAGCCAAATTAAAAACTGGATTCCAACTAAGACAGAAATCCATTTATGCAGTAACTTGTTAGAAAGAAGGTGCTTCATACGTTAACCTCCTTTGATTTAACGACTCGAATATAGGTTAAGACGAGGCCCGAAATGGCAGAAACTAAACCTAGTAAACCAACAACCAATAAAAACCAATTGGAAACGTTTTGGCCATCATCATAATCCATAATATGAAAACGCCACATCCAATCAAACAACCGCCAAAAGTCATGACGCTTGGTAACGATTCTTCCGGATTGCTGGCTCACATAAAACGTCGGTGAGTTGAAGTGTTCAAACTTAACCTGCCAAACGGGTAAATGTCTGGCAGACAATTCTGACGGCTTATTTTCTTCGTCCGTTATCAAATTAAGACTTTTTATCTGGTGTTGCTCAGCATAATAAAAACGTGCAATTTCACTTGCTAAAGTTTTGTCTATTTCTGGAAGTATCTGCCCTGTTTTAGCGTCTATAACATGCCATTTAGATTTAGATTCAGGTTCTGCTACCCTAAATCGGTAAACTGGCTTGGACATCAATAATCCCAAGTTGACCTCTTTGGCCTCGGGGTAAGTGCCTAACAGCTGAGGAATAGTGTAAGAAACCTGACCTAAATCCACTTTGGTATCCGCGCCTTTTTGCAACGACTCACCGTGAATATAGTGGATATCGACACTCACCATATAGAACCCTGTTACAGACCAAAACAGAAACTGAATACCTACAAAAGCCATCAGCCATTTATGGTACTTTCTAGCAAGCCGGATCATTGGTTATCCTTCCCCAGATTAAATTCTTGTATTTGTTTGTATTTTACCAAGCTATATACCGCAGGTAGAACAATCAGCGTCAATAATACCGCGCTTGTCATGCCACCAACCATAGGTGCAGCAATTCGGCTCATGACTTCCGAGCCAGTACCAGAGCCATACAAAATGGGCAACAAACCGATAATAATCGTCGCTACTGTCATCATAACGGGCCTGACTCTTAGCCCGGCTCCGGACAATATAGCGTCTCGATACTCTATATCAGAAATAGCATTGCCTTTAATTTTGGCCGCCTCTTTGAGATCAGCCAAGGCTTGATTTAAATAAACTAACATGATCACGCCAATTTCCACAGCCACCCCCGCAAGGGCGATAAAGCCGACGCCCACGGCAACAGAGAAATTAAACCCTTCCAGATACAATAACCACAATCCACCTATCATCGCCATCGGCAGCGTTAGAATGATCACCGCCACTTCCGTAAGCGCTCTAAAGTTCAGATACAAGAGTACAACAATGATAAACATGGTTAACGGCAACACATACGCGAGTTTAGCTTTGGCTCTTTCCATGTATTCGTATTGCCCCGCCCAATTTAACGAATAACCGGCTGGCAAATCTAACTCTTGGTTTAATACTTGTTTTGCGTTTTGCACATAACTGCCTATATCAACGCCCTCTATATCGATAAAGGTCCAGCCGTTGATTCTGGCGTTTTCACTTTTGATCCCTGGAGGCCCATTTTCTAGGTAGACATGGGCCACATCCCCCAGCGCGATTCTCTGACCTGAAGGTGTCACAATAGGCAAACGCGCTAGCTGCTCGGGAGAGTCCCGATAATCTTGTGGATAACGTAAATTAACTGGATATCGCTCTTGTCCTTCAACGGTTTGAGTGACATTCATGCCACCTATCGCGGTGGAAACCACTTGTTGCACATCATCAATATTCAAACCAAATCGACTGGCTTTAACACGCAGAATATCAACCTTGATATAACGGCCACCAGCCACCCGCTCGGAATAAACAGATGCTGTGCCTTTAACCCCTGTTAATATCCGTTCAATATCCTGACCGATATTCTGGATCACATCCAGTTCTGCCCCCGCGACTTTAATGCCCACAGGGGTTTTGATGCCCGTAGCCAACATATCAATACGTGTTTTGATGGGCATGACCCAGGCATTCGTTAACCCCGGGAATTTGACTAATTTGTCCAGCTCAGCTTTTAAACTTTCTGTTGTTAATCCTTCACGCCATTCGTGTTTAGGTTTTAACTGAATAAAGGTTTCTATCATGGTCAATGGCGCCGGGTCGGTGGCCGTTTCCGCCCTACCCACTTTACCGAACACATTTTCTACTTCAGGCACGGTGCGTATAAGCTTGTCGGTTTGCTGTAACAACTCTCTCGCTTTACCAATGGAAATGCCTGGATAAGTCGTCGGCATGTACATTAAATCGCCTTCATCCAAAGGCGGAATAAACTCACTACCAATTTTGTTTATCGGATAAAATCCTAAAACCGTCACTGCAATCGCAAGTAATATCGTACTTTTGGGATATAACAAGACTTTGTTCAACACTGGTTTGTATGATGCCACCAAAAGGCGATTCAACGGATTTTTCTTCTCCGATATCACTTTACCACGTATGAAATAACCCATTAATACTGGTACTAACGTCACCGCCAATCCTGCTGAAGCGGCCATGGCGTACGTTTTGGTATATGCCAGCGGAGCGAACATACGCCCTTCCTGCGCTTCTAGTATAAATACGGGCAAAAACGATACGGTGATGATCAGCAAACTGAAAAACAAAGCCGGACCGACTTCCGATGCCGATTTGGCTACGATTTGCCAGCGATTTTCATCCGTCAAAGGCGTTTTTTCCATGTGTTTATGCATGTTCTCTATCATCACTATTGCGCCATCCGTCATGGCGCCAATAGCAATGGCTATGCCGCCTAACGACATAATATTTGCGTTAATACCCTGCATATACATGATAATAAACGAAACTAAAATGCCCAACGGCAGTGTAATCACCGCCACTATCGAAGAACGTAAATGAAACAAAAATGCCAAACAAACTAAAGCAACGACGCCCAGCTCTTCTAACAATTTTGTCCAGAGATTATCTACCGCTCGTTCGATCAACTGTGACCTGTCATAAACCGTTACCACTTCCACGCCTTCAGGCAAAGAGTTCTTCAGTGATGCAAGTTTTTCTTTCACACCATCAATCGTAGACTGGGCATTTTCTCCAAACCGCATGACGACAACGCCACCGACAACCTCGCCTTCACCATTCAGTTCAGCGATACCTCGGCGCATTTGCGGCCCTAAATTAACTTCAGCTACATCACCTATGGTTAACGGCGTACCCTGCTGATTGATACCTAATGGTATCTGCTCAATGTCGGCTACGGACTGAATATAACCCGTCGCCGTAACCATGTACTCCGCCTCCGCCATTTCAACAACAGAAGCCCCTGTTTCTTTATTACCTCTGTTTAATGCGGCTTGAATATGACTTAAAGGCACGCCGTACGCTCTGAGTTTATCCGGCTCTACCTGGACCTGATATTGTTTTACCATGCCACCAACCGCTGCTACCTCAGAAACACCATCCACGGTTTGCAGTTCGTACTTCAAAAACCAGTCCTGAATAGCGCGTAACTGACTGATATCGTGTTTACCTGCGGTGTCAGTAAGTGCATAAATATAGACCCAGCCCACACCTGTAGCATCGGGTCCGAGTTTGGGTTTTGCGCTTTCTGGCAAATCAGACGCTGCTTGACTTAAATACTCCAGAACTCGGCTACGAGCCCAGTACAAGTCAGTATCATCATCAAAAATGATGTAGACATAAGAATCACCAAAAAACGAATACCCTCTGACGGTTTTGGCCCCCGGAACCGATAACATGGCGGTTGTCAAAGGAAACGTCACTTGGTCTTGCACTACTTGAGGTGACTGGCCCGGATAACTGGTTTTCACAATTACCTGCACATCAGAAAGATCTGGAATTGCGTCAACAGGTGTATTTTTTAATGAGAACAAGCCTGCGAAGACAATCATCAAAGTGATCATCAAGACAAACAAGCGGTTCCCCACCGACCATCGAATAATGGATTCAATCATACTAATTTCCTCCCCTACTAATAATGCGAGTGGTCTTGATTCTGATGTTTTTTATCATCAGACATACTTGCCGAATCTTTTGAATTCAAATGCTCTGAATGATTGAGCTCCGAAACAACAAGTTCCGTAATAAACAGATCATCATGAACTTCAAAGGTAAACTTAATATTGTCGCCCGTTTTTAATTCACTTAAATCAATGCCATCTGCCACAACAAAATCCATCGTGGCTGCCCCTCGATTCCATTTTTCGATCGGTCCACGGCTGATGTTTAGAATGCGTTGTTTAAGATCGATATGATTGATTACACCGTCCACCGTTGCACTCGGTATTTGTGGCTCTTCCATGATGTGAATTGCGGTAATGGACAGACTGTCATCGTCACCTTTGGTGACTTCAAAATGCAACGTTTGTCCATCGGCTAAACGATTGATGTCCACTGAATCCGATACCATAAAGTCCATCGTCATCTCTGGCCAGTTCCAGGCTTCGACAGGCTCATGACTGATATTTACCATGTTATGAGCGGCCATCACACTATTGACCGCGCCTTGCATCCAGACCGAATCTGGCATTTCTTCAACACTCATGCGTTGGAAATCTGAATTTTTACTCGATTCAGAGTCAATCAAGAACTGTGCTGAAGTCACTACTTCATCGTCTTGGGTCAGGCCTTCTAGAATTTCTATGGTTTCATGATTTACTCGACCAACTTTTACTTCAATAGACTTGAACTGTCCTTCTCCTAATGCCAGTACCACTCTGTCCTGCTTACCCGTGCGGATCACCGCCTCTTTTGGCACTTGCAAGGTATCTGCCCTGTTTCCAGCATGAATACTCACCTGAGCAAACATATTTGGCTTCAGTTTAAATTCACTATTATCAAATTTAAGTCTGACACGAAGCGTTCTGGTTTCGACATTCAAAGTCGGATAGACGTAATCCACCGCGCCCGACCAGGCATCACCAGGAAAATAATCCAGCTTCATGGAAACAGGAAGACCGGCCTGTATTAAACTGGCATCCCGTTCAAACACCTCAGCCTCAACCCAGACTTGTTCCAGTTGGCCAATGCTCATCAAGGTATTGCCCGGATTCACATAAAAACCTTCTCTAATTTTAAGCCCGTCAATGACGCCAGTTTGTGGTGAGTAAAATGTAATGCTCTGTTGCACGTTGCGAGTTTTTTCTAGCTCGGTTATAAATTCAGCAGAAAGTTGCAATGCCCCTAACCTGTCTTTTGCAGCATTAATCAGTGATTTATTATTACGTTTCAGAGCTATCAACAGCTCTTCCTGCGCATTCACTAATTGCGGCGAATATAGGGTATAGAGTGCCTGACCTTTTTCAACAGGCTCACCCGCAGCTTTCACATAAAGTTTCTCAATCCAACCATCAACACGAGGATGAATGTGCACCAGCTTGTCTTCATCATATTGCACATAACCTACCGTCGAGATTAAATTCGACATAGGTTTAAACTCCACTTGTGCCGTTCTTACACCTAAGTTGTTAACCACATGCGGCGCTATTTTCACAGCTCCCGGCCCAAAGTCTGTGCCACTTTCAGAACCGTCTTCTGCATATACGGGGATAAGATCCATGCCCATGGGGGATTTGCCTGGTTTGTCCCGACGATAATTTGAATCCATTGGTGCAACCCAATACAAAGGCTGTTTTTCCATCGACTCATCATTAGGCAACTCAGTCCCTTGGTGGGTCGACATTAAACTAACCATACCCGCGCCCAATACAGCACCAATCACAACTGCAATTACGGTTTTAATATTTGAATTCATTACTGCTCTCCAAACGTTGACGAAGGTTGATTGTTAATTTGTGTATTTGATTGAGTAAGGAAATAATCAAATCTGACTTGTGTTTTTAGTACGTTCACTTTGATATCAAGAAATGCGATCCTGGCATTAAGCTCAGCAATCCTTGCCCTTACAACTTCAGCGAAGTCGCCATCGTCATTGGTATAGGCAGTTAAAGAAGCTTCAGCCTGTTCATGTGCCTGAGTTAAAAGTCTAGTTTCGTATAATGATTGTCTTTGAGTCAGTCGTGCTAGCTGGCGTTGTTCTTTGTCCATATCTGACAACATGGTTTTTAGCACCAACAATTTTTCCGTTTTGACGGAATGTGAATCAGCTATCGCGGCTTCTAAATCCTTGTCCTGCCGATTTTCTGCAAACAGCGGCAGATCAAATGACACTCCGACCGAAAAAAGATCAGAGCGGCTCGTTCCATCTTCCATGTCATCGCGATAGCCATAACTGGCGTTTAATCCCCATTGAGGTTTGTATTTCTGCTTTGACAAATCAATGCCTTTATCAGCAACAACTTGTTTTACATCCAACACTCGAACTGCCGGGTGATTAGATAATATAGCGGCTACTTGATTCGGTTTGTTTTGCCAATTCAGTGGCAGTTTCTGTGAATTAAGATCAATTTGCGGCAGAACCTCTGGCAAAGTAAATCCCGAGGCATTTAAGTCAAATTCATAATGAAAGCTTTTGTCATCATATCGATAAAGCCACTGTTTCAGTTTGGCGGTTGAAGTTTCTAGTTCCTGCTGTTCCTTCGTTAATCGGTCTTCCAGTTGCAATAATTCCAACTGAGCGCGGATCACATCCTGTTGTCTGGTTTTTCCTACTGCCGTTGCATAACTTGCTTTAGCCACTTCAGCCATTTGGTCAAACAATATCTGATCTTTGTTGATCAGTTTGATGGTTTCTTGCGCCAAATAGACATCTAACCAAAGTTGAGAAACCTGCCGTTTTAGTTTGGCTAATCTGTCATCACGCTGCAGCGGGTATTTATTTGAATCAAGTTGCAATTGTTTCTTTCGAATGTCATTGCTGTCTCCCCTAGGTAACATCTGAGAAATACCCACTTGCAACTGAGTCATATTTTCTTGATTTAGGTCCCAATTATCAGCTGGTAAGTTCATCATGGAAACGGACATACGAGGATCAGGCAAGGTCCCTACCGCCACGGCCCTATTTAACGTTGCCGTCTCTTTCAACCGACTCCCTTGCAGCCAAGGATCATTTTTTTGAGAAATTTGAATTGCCTGATTTAAGCTCAGAGTTTCATTGGCGAAAACGGATCCACTGGTCAAGCTCAATAACAAGCCGCCTAACGCTAACACTTGATTTTTATTAATTAATTTCACTTTTCCTCCAGAACACCTGGATATTTACAACTAAAAGTTAAAGATTGTTGATTAAACTGATTTGATATTTGTGTGCGACTTCAAAATCCAGACACACTGATCCTGTATTAGGCGAAAATCGGCGGGCGATAAAGTGAGTTTGGTTTAGAAACCAATTGAGTCGGTGAGGATAATAAAATCTTGTCGTTTATAGAATGCAACGACAGCGAAGCGGTTTGTTCAGGTAACAAGACCAAAGACATACAGGCACTAGCTGGACAAGAACATTCAATGTCACAGCAGTCCATACCTGAGTCCATTTGAGACATATCAGGCATGTCCATCATCATTGAGTCAGAACCGTGGTTCATTTGTTGCTCATGATTCGGCATAGTATGTCCATCCATATCACAAACCATAGACGTATACGCAAATGCCTGCCCAACAAGAGCAACCATAAGTGTAATAACGATAATGAGATTTGTAACAAACTTAAACATAATGAACCTGATGTTAATCCGCTCGCAAGCATACCAGTTGAAAATAAATTGTAAATATACCTGCCATCAATGACAGGATTTCAAAGATATTCGGGAAAATAGATAAAGTTCTAACAGCCGACCTTAATTTCATTATAATGAATGCCTGTTGTAATCCAGACACCAATCATCATGTTAACCGTTTCATACTTGTTTTTTATTGTTTATCTTAGTTTAGTCGTTGTGGCGATAAAGCCAGTGATAGGACAACTCAAACAAAAAAAGATCCAACATTTGGTATTTGGTGTCGCTGCATCACTTTCTGTTTTATGGTGGTTTAGAGCAGGTATTTACGACGGACTGGATGTTCATTTTTTATGGTTGACGGCAGCCACGTTAACATTGGGATGGCGCTGGGCTTTAGTAAGTTCCGCAATAGCCGCAATGGTTATGGTGGGGATGGGCCACCTGGAATTACAAGAATTTGGCAGTTATGGTCTGCTAAGTTGCGCTTTACCCATAGGTTTTAGTTATTTCGCCTATATGTTTGCCTACCATAAATTACCCAGACACTTTTTTGTTTATATCTTTTTTTGCAGCTTTTTTATTGGTGCCTGTTGTATCGCCTTAAAAATGTTTGTAAACGCGCTCTATTTGCAGAACATGGACTTATATAGCTGGACATTGCTCGTCGACAATTATCTGGTCCTCATCCCTCTTCTGCTCTTTCCCGAAGGGCTTCTTAATGGCATGACCATGACTTTATTGGTTATCTATAAACCAGACTGGGTGAAGACCTTTTTTGACAATCAGTACTTAGACAACAAATGAGCTAGCTTCACTCAAACCTGATTTCAAGCCGCCTCTTCATGTCAGGTATACTTGACACAATCAGATATCAGGTATACATTACATTTAATCATGATCACCTGACACATTTTGTACTGTAACCAAAAGGAAATTAACAATGGATCAAACACACTTTACTAAGAAGTTTATGCTGAGCATGTTGCTCTTTTTACTGCTTATCGTAGTCCAGACCTTTACAATCGAACTGGCGGCGCCTTCAGATTTCGTAAAGGTTATTGTCACTGTCTTACCAACCATCGCATTGCTATGGGCATTCAGTATTTTCAAAGCAAGATACAAAAGTCTTGATGAGTATATGCAGCGTTTAACTGGCGAAGCCTTTTTATGGGTGATTGGGCTGGTTTGTTTTTTGACCTTCACGTACGGTATGTTAGAGATGAAATTTGAGATGCCATCAATTAGCATGACATACATATTACCTCTTGTATTTGGAAGCCATGGTTTGGTATTGGAAGTTTTATTATGGATAGACAACCGTGAAAAATAGAATGAAAGTTTTGCGTGCCGAACATGGATTGTCGCAAGAACAATTGGGCAAGAAAATAGGTGTTTCACGTCAGGCGGTCAATGCAATTGAGAGAGGTAAACACGACCCTTCATTGCAATTGGCGTTTGTCATTGCAGATCTGTTTAAGTTAACCATTGAAGACATATTTGAGCCAGAAGAATCTTAACCACTAGTATTTAACGGGAAATTACAGTTCCCGTTAACTTTCCTTATAGCTATTCAGCCTTTTTCAGCACCTACGACTTAAACATTTTGGGAAACAAAATTGTCTCGACCGAGGTGTTCTTAGCGCTCAATGATTGCCAGTTTTCTGCACTACTCTTCAACCTAACGAATCCACAAGTCGGCAGGTTTATTATTTGAGCGTTGGCGAAGTGATTGCAGTAATCCGTGATGGCCGGATTATGCCCAATGACCACAACATCTTGTAATTCCTCAGGCAATTGCATAACCCATCGATGCAGCTCATGAACGCTAAATGTGTACAACAACTCATCAACCTCAAACTTTATATCATCACATTCACTTAAAAGTAGTTTTGCCGTCGACAAAGCTCTATTTGCAGGACTACAGTAAACCAACTTTAAGTTGAGACCGGTCTTGCTGATCTGATAGGCCATGAGTTCACAATCGCGCAAGCCTCTGTTATTCAATGGGCGTTCAATGTCAGACAAAACACTATCTGACCAACTTGATTTAGCATGCCGAATCAAAGTCAAAGTCTTCATTTAGCTTTCCGAATCATTCGCTCTTGTTGTAACTATAGGTAAGTTTTTCAATTCGTATCGATAAGTAATAAGTGGATACTTTGCGAAAACGTGTGACAAATAATCCAAACAGCTTGAACGACTCGCCTATAATAAAAATACGTTATGGCAAAGGGTCGGCTAATGCGTATATTTGCTTTTATCATCTCGATAACCCTTTTTCCTCTTATATGTGTGGCGGAGGAGAAAATTATCTGGCTGACGGAAACAAATGAGCTATCCGAAGATTTAAATTTAGAGCAGTCAGTATCCATATCAATCGACACCACAAAACAAGTGCTGGCTCGGTTAAAACATTTTGATATCGATTTTCAAGTTACGCCTATGACCCGCGTCGAACAGTTTCTAGCCAGTAATAAGACTTATTGCATTTCAGAAAGAATTAAAACCCCAGAAAGATTAGAAAATAGCTTGTTTAGTCTGCCAGTTCATATGTATCCCAGCTTAAAACTGTATTATCCAGCCAAACATCACCCTTTAGCAAAACATCTGATAACCGAAGATAATAAACTTACTTCTTTGCAAGCGTTGTTTGAGCAATACCCGAGACGACTTTTAACCTTGGTTAAAGGTCGTTCCTACGGGCAATATCTTGATAATGAGCTGAATATCATCGCCCGTGAAAATCTGATCTATCGCACCGGCAATGATCAATACCGAGCTATTTCTCAGATGTTGTTAAAGGGAAGAATGGATTATGCACTAATATTTCCAACCACCTATATGAAACTGATAGCGGATGCAGAAAGTGAAGGCAACGTGTATTCCATCCAGATTGCCGGCGATTTACCATATATTCTCGGACACATCGCATGCAGCAAGACAACACTAGGAGAAAAATTAATCTCGGAAACCAACAGAGTTCTAAAAGCCCTTTACCGCGATTATGACTTTTATTATGCCCATCAAAGATACGTGCCAAGAACCGATCATTTATTACTAAATAAGAACTTCAAAGACGTGTTTTTACAATACAAAGACTAATACCAATCTGCACAAAGAATTGGTATAAATATTGATGAAATACTCCTTTACATTTTGTCCCGTTCAAGGCATTTGCAGCAGATGACATTCTGATACAATGCGCATCAAGTCAGTAGAAGTTGTTCATTATCTAATCAATGAAAGTCATCTTAATTTTTTCAGTTATCTATTTGTTATCAGCCTGTGCTCAAAATCAGGTTTCGGTATTAACCACAGAAAACTCAGTTGTTAAACGAGACACCAAACCCGGATTTGAAGACCGATTCATGAATTTGTATCCTAAGCGCCCTGAGTATCCAACAACCTGCGAACAAAACTGCTATCCACCTCAACAGGAAATTGAATGCCAATCACCAATGGAAAGTTGTTTATTTACTGGGATTCAGGCACATCCAAAACTGACAACAGGTTTCTCAATTCAATGGCTGGGTCACGCAAGTTTTGTTATCAAAACCCCAGACGGTCAACAACTTTTATTAGACCCGGTTTCACAGCAATTTGATTGGCCAGTAAACTGGGCGTTTCGCCTATCTCAAGGGTTTAATCGAGTCGTACCTGAAGTTCAGTTAAGTGGCGAAGAACTAAAAAAGACCAGCGCAGTGATGTATTCGCACATACATTATGATCACTTTAACAAAGACGATATAACGCGTATTGGCAATCAAACCGAATTCCTAACACCATTAGGATTTGCGGACCATTTTCCAACTGGCGGATATTCAATAACTGAAATGGCCTGGTATTCACAAAAGTCGATTGGAGACGTGAATATCCATTTTGTGCCCGCACACCATTTCAGTAGTCGTATTTGGGTGCCCTATTTATACAATGATGAAGATAAAACACTGTGGGGCGGCTGGTTAATAGAACATAAAGGCAAGAAGATCTTTTATGCTGGTGATACCGGTTATTCCAAACACTTTAAAGACATTAATGAAAAGTACGGGGCAATAGATGTGTGTCTCTTGCCCATCGCATCTTACCACCACGAGCAACATAGCAAGTGGTACCGATATGTGCATACAACACCAGAAGATAGCCTGCATGCCGCCCAAGACTTGAATTGTAAAGTGATGATCCCGTGGGGTTATGGAAACTCGAGTTGGAAGATGGGTGACAAAAGTTCACACTCTGCCCTATTCCGTTTGTTAGAAATGGATAAACAAATGCAAAACCCTGTGCCGCTTTACATCTTAAACGAAGGCGAAAAAATCAGTTTATAAACTGAAGCGAATTATGTGTTAAAGCGAGACTTGCTAAGAAAGGCATCGGATTGATATGAAAAGCAGGCTTGAGTGAAATTTAGAGATTCTCTTTTTTCACCCGAATTATTAACTCAGGCAAGGTGAGGAGCCGCAAATTTTCTTCACGCCAGATGCCTTTGATAAAATAATCAAACTAAGTAGCGTTATTCGATATTTATTATGTTCTAGAAGAGTTCTATTTCGGTGCTGTCCAGTTTCGTTTGTTCAACACTTTGATAGTTGTTTGGCAAAGGACAAGCTTCTTTTTTCATCATTTTATTTACGTGAACAAGTTTCTCTAGTAGTTCTTGGTTTTCACCTGGTGCATTCATGCGAATTAACTTTATTGAGGCTTCAATATCTTGGACGCCAGTAGTCATATGTTCCGAAAGTTGCCTAACAATATCTTCGAATTGAAGCGCAAGTGTCGCTGTACAAATATCTTCTTCAATCTCAATCGCTAAATGATCAACTGTCCCCAGCCCATCATAAACGGTACCTTGTAGCGTAGACAGTTTTTGTAACATGCTGTCAACTTGACCTTTTGCTTCGATGGTTTCAGTCATGTCCTCTGATGCTAGTCGGCCGATAATGTCTTTAACGTCGGACAAAACGCTTTTAGCCCCGTGGATCTTTTCATTGATTTCCAAGTTTAAATTATTGGACTTTTCGGATAGATTTCGAACTTCTTGCGCGACGACAGCAAACCCCTTGCCGACTTCACCCGCTCTGGCAGCTTCTATTGAGGCATTCAGTGCCAATAAATTAGTTTGGTCGGCAATGCTGGAAACCTGCTCTAACGTTAAGAATATGTCGTCCATGTGGCGACTCATATCTTCAATTTTATGCACGGCCGCAATGCCATTTTCGGAGAGGTTAACAAGGAGATCAATGTAGCCATATAACATGGTCGTCGTTTTGCCGATAAACTCCTCAATACTCAGCATTTGATTCGAATTCTCTTCTGTTTGTTTTGATTCGTCTTTGGCAAAGGCAAACATCACGCCTCGAATAAGTTCATTTTGTTTAAGCGCTTTCTCATTGAGTCCTTTAAAGCAAGTTTGTAACTTGTGAACTGCGTCATCGATAACATCACGTCCTTGCTCAAGCCCACTTTTAAGTGGCTCAATGTGTTGGCTTGTCGATTCATCCAGATTTCGAGCAAAATCTGAAAATTCTTTCTCTATTTGCTTTTGAGTATCCGGCTCGTTTATGACTTCGGAATTGGAATATGAGGCCTTGTTTAGATGCTGATAGAATGTGATTAACCAAACAACTTGAATGCCTATGATTAATGCCAGTGATTCAAACGACTCGCTGCTTTCTAATAAAAAAAGTAGAAGTAGGGAACTGACAAGTAGCGGCATTGAAACGATGGTTATGAACTTTTTCCGTTTATAATCTTTTTCCATGTGCATCCCAAATGCTCGTTTGAGCGTTGACTACAAGTGAATAAGTGTAGGCAAGAGAATAAGTTATTGAAAGAATCACCAATAAATATGCTTGCTGTACGAAACATTTACCATTTTATACTTGCCGTCTGAGAACCCCCTCCTCCAAATACAAAGTTAATTTCATCACAAAAAACTAAACTTCCGCAAAAACTCTCGCTTAGTTCACTTTTCAATTTTTAAGTTATTGTTAGGGCCATTGTAAACAATAATTTGATGAAGAATTGAGCAGACAAAAATTAAATTGGCTATAGTTATCTTGCGGTTTGAAAGATGAGGCCTGCCAATGAATTCACTCACCAATGACGAAGTAAAATCAGTATTTTCTAGTTTTAGTATCCCCCCAAAACCTGCTTTATTAACTGAGATTCAGGACGCATTTAATGTGGCAGAGCCGGACTTGGGCCATGTTGCAGAGTTAATTTCTCATGATGTTGGACTCTCTGCGGCCATTCTCAAAGTTATCAATTCTGCAAGTTTTGGAATGTGTCGAGCGATTTCAGAAATAAAACAAGCGGTCTTCATGTTAGGTGCCGATTCGGTGTCTAATTTAGTCACGGGCGTCATGTTAAAAACGGCACTTATTGGAAAAAGCTGTATCTCTTTAGAAAGGTTTTGGGACGACTCTTTTGAATTAGCGATGGCGATGACCTACCTCGGTAATCATGTCAAAAACAAGGTGCCAGTTGAACAGCTGTTTACGGTGGGACTATTTGAAAACTGTGGCATTCCAATATTGTCTTTCAAGTTCGACGACTATAGAGACACGCTTATAGAAGCGAATCGAGATGGGCAAAATTCCATTGAATTGGAAGAGCTGAAATACCAAACCAATCATGCGGTTTTGGGCTATTTTGTGGCGTCTTCATGGCATTTACCTAAAGACATTTGCACCTTAATACTTAGGCATCATGAACTCGACTTTTATGAGCAACAGAACACAGTTGATATGGAAATTATTTTCGCTGTTTTAAAAGCAAGTGAAAATATGTTGGAACTGGCTAAAAGGCAAAAATGCACAGCAGATTGGAGCATTCTAGGTGAAAAGTCGTTGGATGTACTGGGAATTTCTGAAATTGACTATACCGATATGATTGATGACTTCACTGAGTTAACGTTTGAAGAAAAGTAAATGAAAAAGTGCCATTCGTATTCTGTAACGCTTCGCTAAATCATTGATAAAAAGTCGTTCGAAATTTTACAAGGATAGGACTTAATAACCATGTTTAAAAAACTAATAAAAAATCTATTTAATGCCAATAAAGCTGAAGCTAATTACTTTTCATTTGAAAAACATAGAGAAAAGAAAGAGCAGGCATTGAGCAGTGACCCGAGCACAGCCGAGAGAATCTCACCGCACCTAAAATTGGAATCCTACACGCCTGTGTCGTTAGAAGACAAAGTCCAACATGAGTTTTTTAGTTACCTGTTTGGCACATCGAGCGTAAATCACACTTCGGATGAATTAACAGATTATGTTGCCGACAAAGTGTCTTCCCTCTTGGCGCAACCAGAAAACGTATTTAATGTGTTGCCCCCTCTGCCCGAGTCGTTAACGGAGTTACTTGAGCAGCTGAAAAATGAAGAATTTGACACCGAACTTATCGTTTCTAGCATAGAAAAAGAGCCCTTGGTTGTTGCAAAAGTAATAGAATTGGCAAACAACAGCTATTACAACCGCTCTGGAAATGAAGTCATTCATTTGAAGAAAGCGTTTATGTTACTGGGTGCGCAAGGATTAATGGAAGGGGTCATTAACGCATTTGTTAACCAGATGACACCTATGAAAAAGTCTTACTTTAAAATGTACGGCGCCAAAATTTGGGAACACAGTGAATTGAGTGGCCGAATATCAAAAGAGTTGGCAAAAAATACTTCTCTTTCTGAAAATGTAACAATTACGTACTTCGGTGCACTATTAAGTAACTTGGGCGATATGATTATTTATCAACTCCTAATTGAAGCGTTTTCTTATGTGCATCCAAATTGTCAGCCCGATACGCTCGCTTTTCGAAAGTTGATGAGCCTCAATTCAAAAGGCCTAACTTATTGCATAGCCAGATACTGGCAACTACCAAATCAACTAACCGAATGCCTAGAATCGCAACTTTCCATTACAGATAAAAATAGTCTTACATTAGCTCAGCAACAATCTCCAGTTGGCGCACTGGTTTATGAAGCCAGGCTATTGGCTATGCTGGAATTAATGTTTGAGGCCAACGCGATAGATGAGGAACTACTGGAGCGAGCGAACAGTTTAGTTTCAAGTTCAGCTGCTAAGTTCTATATTCTCAACTTATTAAACAAAGACGAAGAAAACGACCTGAAGTAGTTATAATATCTTGGTCTAATGCCACTCCCCTGCTTCTTCTATAAATATTGCTTATGTTATCTGTTATACAGAGAGAACGTTTTTAGCCGCGTGAGCTCTTGGGCTATTAATTTTCGGCCCGTAAAAGAAGTCAGTAACGCATTTGGCGTCTCGTTGCCAAGGACGATTTGAGGTGACATAAACCAGCTATTGAGCTCTTCAATACAATCAAAAATGTCAAATGCTTTTACCATCAGCCAAATAAAATCCAAGACGGCTTCACTTTTGCTAATTGACAAAGACTGGCTATCGTCCATCTTTATCAACTCTGCCTCTGCGATATCCATCAAAGCAGCTATCGCCAATTGTTGCTCAGGGTGAATTTGCAAAATTTGCTTAACAACTTTTCCTTTGATCCCCACTTTTAGAACAGACAACTTTATTTTGTCTTCAAAAACGTTTGCTGGTAAATCGTAATATTGAAGTAAATTCATTAGTCGCTTCCCTTTTGCCCATTAAGCGAGAATAGCGCTCCGTTGCACCATTTCAATCTCTGTTATTGGTAGCTTCTAAAATATATTTACGCTGTATATCGGTGAAACCAGATTCAAGAGCCGCAGCTAAGCAAATGCCTTCGGTCTAGAAGCTTTTACCCTAAGTCTAAGTTTAGCTAGTTCTATAGAAAACGTAACAACTTACTTATTCAAAAAAATCCACCATGACCATTAATCTCATTAGGCCGATTGTCACTTTATATATTGAATACGAGTTAAATGATTTCCATGCCTCTATAAATAGATAGCTATGGTCTATTCTCATCAAAGAAAGATTGCGCTTGTGACACGGCAGGTTATTGCCAATCACATCGAGCAGGCTATATCTTTCGCTACGGAAAACCAAAAATAAAGAGGACAGGCATGCAAAATTCATATGAATTTCTAAATTTAGTCATAGACTCAATAACCGAGCATATTGTTGTCATTGATGAATTTGGTGAAATTCAATATGTAAATAGAAGCTGGCTGTCATTTGGCACCAACAACAACTGCCTTGTCGGTGACGACTGGAGTGGAGTGAATTACATAAATGAATGTGGCAAGGCTTCTTTACTTGGCGATGAGTTTGCCACGCGTGCCGGTGCTGGAATTCGGAATGTCATAAATGGACGAAAAACCTGCTTTTACTTGGAGTACCCATGCCACAGCCCGAAAAATAAGCGCTGGTTTATGATGAGAGTCACACCATTTCAAACCTCTGGCCGGAAGTACTTTGTCATCTCCCACCAAAATATTACGGAGCGGAAATTAGCGGAAGAAGCGGTTGAGAATCAGGCGAGATTAGACGGCCTTACTAACATTCCAAATCGCCGAACTTTTGATGTGTTTCTGCATGAAGAGTGGCGCAGATGTTTCAGACTTAAGAAGCCAATTTGTTTAGCTATTGTGGACCTCGATCACTTCAAATTGTTGAATGACCACTACGGTCACCTTTATGGCGATGAATGTCTGATCAAAATTGGACAGTTATTGAAAGGATTTGTTAATAGACCAAGCGATATTTGTGCAAGATATGGTGGTGAAGAGTTTGTACTTGTTTGGGGGGATACATCGCTTGAGCAAGCGAAAAAGATCTCTATTTGTCTATTAGAGAAAGTCGCAGCGCTTAATATTCAAAATATAGACTCACCTATCGAGGACTATTTAACCGTGAGTATTGGTGTGGCAGAAATGATACCCGAGCGGGCGAATGATGAGTGCCAACCGTACACGCACAGAACTAACTAATGCACTTTCTTTTGCTTTTAAAAACAGTAAGCAAATTAGATGTACGATAATAGAAACAAAACTGGCTAACCTAATCTTAGAACAGCTGAAAAACCTTCGATTATAAAACACCATAAACCTCTTTTAAAATTCAAAAGTTTTTATTAATAAACAAAAAAACTTTTGTTTTCCAGTCCTCATGTTTGCGAGTACTTTTCCTTCGAAATTAAACGGAGAATAAGTAAATGAAGAGTTTTATTGCGTTTTTATTATTAGTGGTGTTTCAAGCTTCGGCCTATGCTGAATCCCAAGAAGTCGACAAAGACACATTAAAAGAAATATATGAATTTTGTTTTTCTTTGCAAGACACTGGTGCACCAAAAGACAAAGAGTTACTGGAATGCATTAATGAAGAACTAATGTACGGTGACTACAAACAGTTTAAGTCGCTCAGCGACGTAAAAGCGGCGACTGAAATCAAGTAAACGACTTTACCCCACTTCCTGCGGCTACTTAGCGGTAGCCTTTTTTCTATGTATATGAACAACACTCCTAAAAAACCTTGTCCCACCTACTACGATCGCTTCGATTTATTTGAATCTATTGCAAAGGACTTATATGACAGCGGGTATAGCATAAAACCACTTGGCTTACCTCAAGCATTAACCATCTCCCTGCAACAGTACGCAGACTCTATGAAAGCCTACGAGTTTGATAAAGCTGGAGTTGGAAGAGAAAGTACGTTTAACGTCAACCGGTTTATTCGAACCGATAGCATTCATTGGATTAATGGCAACAACGAGATTGAAAGAACTTGGAATCAATGGTTAGAAGCTTTTAAGACTCACCTAAATAAAAGCCTGTTCTTAGGCTTATTTTCATTTGAAAGTCACTTTGCCTGGTATCAAAAAGGACAGTTTTATAAACGTCATTACGATGCGTTCCAAGGGGAGTCAAACCGCAAATTATCGGTCGTTGTTTACCTTAACGATGACTGGCAATTAACTGATGGTGGCGAACTGGTTCTTTATAAAAACGAACACGATAATCAAGGAATACGGATCTTACCCAGATTTGCAACGTTAGTCGTATTTTTGAGTGAAGAGTTTCCCCACGAAGTTTTGCCCTCTAACAGGGATAGACTGTCAATTGCCGGCTGGTTTCGAGTTAATCAATCTATCAATGGGCATATCGTCCCTCCCGAGTAGACAAGATATGCGCAGAAACAACGGAAATGATAAAAAATCGCCCCAAGCAAAACCTGCAATAAAAATATGTGTCATGTTCGACAAAAATTTTTAGTTAGCTAAAAAGCTCTTTGCAAATTATATTCTCAAAAAATACAGTTATTAAAGGTTTCAAAATGAGTGTAAACAACATCAGAAAAGGAAGCTGTAAATTTAGCGATTATCTGCGCTTTCCAAACGGATTCTGCCGTGACGGTGAATTTTCAATGAAAGAGTCCATTATTTTGGAAGCATATGGAACAACCTTAAAACAGTTATATGAAGGTACCCTGATGCCAGAAAATGATGCCGAGACTCAATTCGTAAGTGTTGTAAATGGTCAGGAACGGGCGGAGACTTCGCTTGAGCTTGTTTGGCTCAAGTATATTAAGATAACTTGTCCAAAAACATTCTATTCCCTGGGCAATATGGCAAAACTAGATTCTTAAATTCTTATCAAGTTGCAACGCCACCAACCTCTGATAATTCTATTTTATCTTTAATACGACTTAAGGAAGTTCAGGCAGCTTCAATATGAAAATACTGAAAGCGCACGGCTTAGCGAGCAACACTAACAAAGTCAGGTTTATGCAACTTGTCCACTTTGTTCCAATCTGGCCATTTTACGACTTATGGCCACAAGCTTTTTCATAACTTTATATCTCTTCGATCAAGTATTCGATAAGTACAGAGCATTTTGATGAAAGTGTAAACAGGTGAAATGTATTAATAAGAGCGAATATAGTTAAGATTCAATTAGCGTCACGGCAAATAATGTAAATTGTCTCAATGTTTATTTTTGAAGCTTGGGAATCAACAAAAAAATTATCTATTTATATCGTTTTTTACAGGGTGCCCATTAAAAAGTGCCAAGATAAAATAATAATAACTAACTAACGCGCTGCCCCAACCGCAGCATCAGCTATGCAATTCAACATGCCTAGGCACAAAATAATCTTAATGAAGCCTGACCTGTTTACAATTCTAATGAATATTCTGAAGAGTCGGTATCCGGTATTGGTTTACAGCGCCCGTTAAAACTAATGATTTTTTTAGGGGCCGCTAGCCCACTATACTTAACCCACGTTTTTTCGTATTGTGAATTAGGTTCTATTTCCCGGTTTGCCACTCGAATAAAACGTTTCTCTTCTTCATTTTCAGGCATCAGCGAACCATCAAATAAGCGTTTTAGCGTATGGCCATAATCATTAAGTATCATAGATTCTGTAATAGTAAACTCTCCACTGCGATTAAACCCCCTTGGAAAATAAACATCATCAAAGTACGGTTTGTCGCCTTTGCGAATATTAGTTTTGTTCATAATGGTCCTCCACAACTGATTTGTTGAAAACAATAGTTCTGAACGCAACTTAAGAACAACAAATAATATTTGTTGTATCTTAAAATTATTACTATTGGTATGTATTGAGCTGACTTAAGTGGGTTGGCGACAATCATGGAACGTAAAGTTAACAACGACCTACGCTGAGCAAATCACTTTCTGTTTTAATTTCGAAATCGTCAATAAATCATTTTTAACAAAAACTTAGAAGAGAATTGTGGGTATTTCCGTTACTTCAAAGGTAATCTTTGCAAATGCTCCAGTAGACTAAAAAAAGTTTTAAAATTTGTCTGGAAATTTGTTTTATTATGTCCCCTTGGGACCGAATTCAACCAGAAACAGATACCAGTATTCGATTCATTCACGAATGTGTTCGCTGCGGCCATACTGTGGCAACCTGCACTGTAAATAATTTAGCGATTCGTCATAACATTGCCAGCGCTGTTAGCGATTTATTACAAGGCAACATTAGATAAAAAATTCCTATTAATTTCAAAAAAATTTATTGTTGGTCATTTAAATAATCTGCCTCAATACTCTGCCATACATTCTAATTTGAGGTTTATGTAATGAATAAAGAAAATGACAAAGATGCGATTTTTGAAGAACAACGCTCTCAGCATAAACAAGACGGCAAAAAAAGATTGGAAATACAGCAAAAAATCTACGACTTGAAAGAACAACAACGATTAAAACGAGAACTTGACAGCTACTATGACGGTTTAGATTGATTCGGCCTAATACGTTCAAACCTTACTTTTTCGAAAAGTTGGTCACTGCCCAATCCCCCTACGGATTACGTTAATTTAATCACGTTTTGGATACCTATTGTGAATCAAGGGCAGGCGTTGCTGCTAACTTTGAGTAATCCGTTTGCATTTCAACTGTTGTCTGCGCCTTCACAGCGTTCTTGCTATTATTAAATAGTGATTTTTCTGTTGCGTAAAAATAGTGCACCATTAGCGAAGTTTATTCATAAGCCGAGTTTACATGTGCCGGAGTGATCCCCACATTAACAGTTAAGATTACCACCTTCGAAATTTTTGTGTTTTTTCATCATATGACATCCTCCATAACAGCAATCGAATCAACGTTCCTGTAAGAAAAATAGCACTTTATGTTTTGAGCTGAATTACTCTGAACTTAGTAGCGACTTATCGTTTAACACATATGTATTAAGCAACGGCTGGCTAAATGTAAAAACAGCGTTTAGCCAAATCGGTCTCAGTTTCGTCCAATTCTGAAAAATAATTCAAATACTGTTTTTTGATAGAAAAATGCTGACCAGCTTGGATAAAAGCGCTCACCTCTTTTTGCAATCGTTTTACGACTTTATCATCATGTAAAATATTCAATGCTAAATAGTTTCCACCAAGTCGCGGATCTAACAAGATAAAAACGGGTTCGATGTTGTGTCTAGATAACTGCCCTGCTTTATAGTGATGTTGCAACGTGGTGGCAGAAGCAATAAACAAATCTAACTTCCCTGAAGCAAAAGCTTTAACGCTGCCATATTTTTCGTAACTGGCCACATAATTTACATCTTGCATAAATCCCCAACTTTTTAAGATATCCTCATACACGTCTCCTTTTTGCAGGCCGATTGTGTATTTCAACAACTCTTTTTTATTGGAAACGGTTATATCCGGCCTGCCCTTTAACTTGTACAAACAGGTTGTTCCAGCAATTAAAGGTCCGACCCATTTGAACGTATTTTCTCGTTCTGGAGTTCGAGATGTCGATACAAGTCCAGATGTGGGGTCACTTAAAGCCAAAAACATGGCTCGTTTCCAGGGGTAAATTTCGAACTGGCACCGGAGTTTTGCGTTGACACAGGCTGCTTTAAGAATATCTATGTTTATACCTTTTATTACTCCTCGCTCACTAAAGTTGTATGGAGGAAACTCTTCGGTATATATGGTCATATCTGCCGCAATCGAAAACGAACAAAACCAGAATAAAATATGAGACAAACATTTTGTAACACGACTCATGGTATATCTGATCGCCTCACTTAATAATGACCTTTTTCATAAGTCTAGAATGTAATGTGTTATTAACCAGTCAAACCATTATCAAGCGAACTGAGCAATGTTCTTTGGAAAAACACAGAGATAAATTATTAGGAAACTGTCTCCCTTTTTCTAAGCTGAGTTACAATTAAATCAGCCGTAGTTCATCGCCCAGAGGTTTGTTTAAATGAACCCATTGCTCAAACTGATTGTGGGGTCTTATTTCCTGCTATTTTGCTCATTTGGTTTTGCCCAACCCAAAGAGTGTGAAAAAGCATTGACTCTGACATCAACCACGGACTGGTTTCCGTTCATTTACCGCACTACAACTGGTGCCAGTAAAGGCACGGATGTTCAGCTGTTAAGGACAATTCTGAATGAAATGAATTGCAAACTTGAAGTTTTACATTTTCCAGAAAGACGTGCCCTATTTGTATTGAGCGACGGTGATTTTGATATCGGACTCGGTGCCACTAAGACCAAAAAACGGGAGGTCGACTTCCACTATTCGATACCATACCGAATTGAAGTCAACAGGTTTGCTTACTCTCAAAATCAACTCGAATTAACCAACGCCACCAATTTTCAGAATATTCTGGCGCTCAATAAGGTGATCGCGATTAACCTAGCGGGTTGGTATGGCCAGGAGATCGAACATGCCAAGTCCACTTATGACAATTTCGTATTCAGCAGTACGGCTCAAAAACGGCTAACCATGTTAAGTCTGTCTCGGGTTGATGTCGTGATCGATGATCAAATTGTTTTATGCAGTGAGTTAGAACGTGCTCCCTATGGCGGCCTCATCCTGCATCCAATGGAGCTTTACAAGGCCGACATTCATTTCATATTCAACAAAAACACGGTATCTGAGGCCTTTGTTGATATGTTTAACCAAATATTAATGACTATGGAAAAAAGCGGCAGCCTTGCGGCACATTATTACGCACACTTACCTACGGCTTGTAACTCAAATCAGTTGTTCAATTTCGTAGACAAAACTGACTGAAGTTAATCATTTTTTCCCTTGCAACTCATTAAACTTGGCTAACTGCTCTGGTGTCGCTGGTTTTTGGTGTTTCTCTTTCCATTCCGAATACGGCATTCCGTAAACACTTTCTCTTGCAGTTTCAATATCGACTTCTACGCCCAATTTTTCAGCTTCAGCAACAGTCCACTTCGAAAAACAGTTACGGCAAAAGCCAGCAAGATTCATAAGCTCAATATTTTGCACGTCTTTGCGAGAATCTAAATGTGCCAATAACTTTCTGAAAACGGCAGCTTGAATTTCGACTTCTTTATCCACTTTATAGTCCTATTTACAAAAACTAAAATTCTAACCGCCAATTCCACAACAGTACATATAAATAATAGAGACAAGACCAGGGCGTCCTTTTCGCTCAAGATGTGAACACATATTCCCCTTGATAATAAGTAACAGGTGATTGTTATGGATATGTATACGAAATAATGTTCCAATGTTTCGCGTCGTCGTTTAACTTACATTTTCAGGTTGTTGTGAAAATGCGTTTTTCTGGTCTCCAAATTATTGTCTCAGTTCAGCTATTTTTGTTAGCTGTTCAATCTACTTTTGTTATAAGCGCAGAACACAAATTGGCGATTGGCGTCACGCCAGGTCTGATAGAAAAGTCGGAACACATAAACAATATCTACACTGAGTTTTTAGATAAAATTGATGACAACGAAAAGCTCTTTATGCCTCATGCCCGAGCTGATATGAGTTTTCAGAAAGGACAAGTTGATTGCATCTTTCCGGCCAGTCTGACTACCATGCCCAACAAACAACAGTTAGTACAAAGCCAACCACTCAATATCGTGAGTGCTTTCGTATTTACCCGCCACGCTCCTATGTCCTTATCGCAACTCAAAGGCAAAAACGTAGCCCTTAGACGTGGGCTCACTTACGGCAATGTCAGAGACAAGGTAGAAGCCAATTTTGTTGATTTAAACAATGTCGAATCTGGCCTTTTATTACTGCAGAAAGAAAGAGTAGATGCCGTCATTGAATATATGCAGGATCTGAAGGCTGCAAGAAATCAATTACAGCTTAGAAAGTTGCCAAGCTACCTTGAAGATCAACCCGTGTACGAAGCTCAGGACGCCGTAGTTTGTTACAACAGGCCGGAAAATTTAAATTTTATGAATGAGTTAAATCAAATAATCTCATCGCTTACTGCATCTACTGTAAAAACCACGACACACTAACTCTTGGTACAAACACAAGCCGTTACACTTTGTTTAGGTTATCGGTGTTCACCAAAGACTTGTAGATCCTCGCCGCAACTCGGGCAATGTCTAGGATGTTTTGGGCGGTTCTTTTTCGCCAGTTCCAGTAAAATTTCCGCTTCGTCTTTGTTAATGCCAAGTTTTATTCGAAGTAATTCCAGTAATTGGCTTTCACGCTCGTCAATGTGACCATCCTGCAACACTTGCTGCAACATAATATTAAACCGCTGACGTCGGCGTTCCATTTGATCTATGAAGCCGGAGGCCAATATACCAGCCGGTAACGCCACCATGCCCATACTGACAATTGTAATGATCCCGCCAAATAATTTTCCACCTGCAGTGATTGGTGTCACATCACCATAACCTACGGTCGTGAGCGTGGCCATCGCCCACCACATGGCATCCGGAATAGTGCCAAACTTGTCCGGTTGAATTTCATTTTCAATGAGGTAAATACCACAGGAAGCCAGAATGAGCACCACAAACAAAATTGAAAACGCAGCGGCTAATGATTTTTTCTCTTCCTTTAAAACCATTAATAACATTTGCATGGCTTTAGAATATCGGGATAGTTTAAAAATACGCAATATCCGGAAGGCTCTTAAAAAACGTAAGTCCAGATTAAAAAACAAGGCGAGATAAAAAGGCAAAATCGCTATGAGATCAAATAAAGCCAGGGGGGTAAACGCATACCTGAGCCTAATTTTCCAATTAGCTTTGTCTTTATTTCGGTTGAGCCTAGTGTAAACACAACAATATATGCGGGTTAAATATTCTGCTGTAAAAACTAATACTGAAAACAGTTCAAATTGATCAAAAGTTTCTCGATAGCTCACCTCCAGACGCGGCACAGACTCTAAGATAATGGCGAGCACATTGAGTAAAATAAGGCTAACTAAAAATCCATCCAACCATTTACCTGTCGTACTTCTGTGTTCATTGTCCTCAAGGATACTTGCGAGCTCATGTTTCCACATCTTTGACCATTCGACTCCACCTTTAATTGTCATTAACTATCCGATAAACACAGATAAAAGATCAACCATCATCTTCAATTAACCAGGATGTTAATCTGGCCAATTGTAAATTTTAAAACATAAACCCGCTAATTTGTTACTAAAGGTTTCTATATCGGTTACGCGGTTGCCACGTACATAAACACTCGCTAGTCTCATTAAAATACACGCATAAATCGAGTTTTATTATGATACGGACAATCACGCTTTTCATAAAATTAGTCACTGTTATCGGCATTTTTGTATCCAGTTTTGCATACGCATTTCTGGAGCGCCCGACAATTTCTCCTCCGAGAAAGCTGACACCTGAACAGGCGCGTGTTGCGTCCAGCAACTACCAAAAGTACTGCGCCCTTTGTCACGGTGCGGACAGAGAGGGTCACGCTAACGATCATGCTCCATCATTGCGCAGCAAGAGTTTAATGGAATCAGGCGTCCCCCATGCCATTTTGAGGCCCATGTCTTATGGCAGAGAAGGCACCGCGATGGGGGGATATTTAGATGAAGTCGGCGGGCCAATGACATTGGATGAAACTTGGGATTTGACCTACTGGTTATGGGAACAAGCGGGTTATGATCGCCTGAGATTCTCTACGAATCCTGTAGAAGGCGACATAAAACAAGGTGAAAAGTTGTATATGCGTGAGTGTATCGCTTGTCATGGCGTTAATGGCGAAGGTGTAACAGGCCCTGCTTTGGGCAACCAATCTGCGCTGGCCCACAACACAGACGACTTTATCCGCCATGCGATACAGGAAGGTCGTCAGGACACACCTATGCCGGCATTCAAAAACAAACTGTCAACGCAGGAGATAGACAACATTACGGCCTTCTTACGCAGCAAAGCCAGTGGCTGGAAAATGAAAAAAACAGTGTTAAGAGAGCTGCCTAAACCTGAACAGTATGTGGTGAATCCAGACGGCGAAGATCCTAACTTTAAACTCAAAGATGGAATGTACGTTTCTGCCAAGGATTTAAACGATGCATTAAGTTCTGGAAAACGAATGGTATTGTTAGATACCAGAGTAACATCCGTCTGGCAAACCGCTCATATTGAAGGGTCCATCCCACTACCCTATTACGCCAATCTAAGAAAAACCGTAAAAGACATTCCCAAAGACGTACAGATCATCGGTTACTGCTCTTGTCCCCGAGCCGCCGCCGATCACACCATAAACAAACTGAGACGAATGGGATATACCCGTACTGCGGTATTGTGGGAAGGTATTTTTGGCTGGATGAACCTGGGTTACCCAGTTGTCAGACGGGATATAGAAGGTGTCGCAGACTAATAAGCTTCACAGTGCCACATTCACCTCGCTCAATGTGGCACGTCTAACCCGATGTGAATTTATTGGCTCATCAATTGAACAACAATTAAATAAACTGCGACACCCATTAACAAAATCCCCATGATCTGATTCAAGCGTTTAAGGTGTTCCGGGCTACTTATCCAATCTCTGAGTTTATTGCCTAAGACGCCCCAACTCGCGATGCCAATAAAACACAGAACAAAATACACACTGATGAACATCAGCAACTTGGGATGATCATTAACCAAGCCAAACGCTGAAACGCCCGCCAACGAAGCTAACCAGGCTTTAGGGTTTAGCCACTGAACCAGAAATCCAAACATAAATTTAGGTGGCTTAGATTTTTCAGTTTCGATGTTGCCTTCTGCCTGGAATACTTTCATTCCCATATAAAAGATAAAACCCGCTCCCATTAAACCCAGTAACAGCATAAAGCCTGATTCAAATTGCCCCATGGTTTGGCTTAAGCCCAGGCCGACCAAATACAGCAGTAAAGTGAAACCAAGTGTTGCCCCGAAAATAAATGACAGTGCGCGTTTAAAACCAAAATTCACCCCCGCAGAAAATGAAATAAGGTTTACCGGCCCCGGTGTAATCGACATTGAAAACGAATACAGGCACATAGCGATAAATAACGACATAACTCCTCCTCAGTTGTACGAGTAAGACTAAATCAATGTGTTAAATACGATAAGGTGCTAGTATTGAATTTCATTGTTCTAAAAAGTTTAACTATTAATTATGATCGACCAGTTACGTGCGATTGCCATCTTTGCTGAAACCGCCAATAAAGGCTCTTTTCGGGCAGCAGCTAAATCTTTAGATTTATCCCCTTCTGTTGTCAGTTATCACGTCACACAATTAGAAAACAAACTTGGTGCTGCGCTTCTGTATCGCTCAACGCGAAGCCTGTCTTTAACTCATCAAGGCCAGGTATTGTATGATCGTGCTAAAGACATGATGGATATCGCTAACATTGCGTTTTCAGAAATAAGCGAAGAAAATCAGCAGTTAACCGGTAAATTATCTTTAAGCCTGCCCACCGCACTAGTGCGACATCCGATTTCAAAAACAATCAGTGAATTTGCCAAATTACACCCGAAATTAAAGTTGGTTATTGATTACACAGATCAGAGACAGGACCTTATCGCCCAAGGTATCGACTTAGCAATCAGAGCAGGTAACATGCCCGACAGCACCTTAAAATCAAAAAAACTTGGTCATATTGTTCGAAAACTCGTTTGCAGCACACCGCTTTATCAACAACGTGAAACCCCTGCTAAGCCTGAGGATTTGCAAGATTGGCCCTGGATTCATTTGGCTCCAATGCCTGGATATCGAGAGCTTTTAGATCCAGAGGGCAATAAATACAGATTGCACTACCAATCTCGATTCGAAGTTAACAGTGTGGAAGCGCTCAGCCAACAATGTATCAATGGCTTAGGCTTGGCCACGCCTCCTGCACATCTTATCGACCAAGAATTAGCACGCGGAAACGTCATCGAAGTACTGCCAGAGTGGCAGGTACCGCCCATTCCCCTTTATGCAGTGTGGCCAGGCAATGTTACAGAGCATAGCAATACCAAACAGTTCCTTAACTACTTATCTGAAAGTGAAAATTAAACCCACCTAGATAAACAAATTCGTAATTAGCTTATTATTTCTAAAAATAGTCTTGACCTTAGAGTAGACTCTAAGGTCTAAACTATTCTCAGTGGAAATTGGAGTTGTTATGAAAATTGGTGAATTAGCACGTCGTTCCGGGCTTACTGCCCACACACTGAGGTACTACGAAAAACAAGGGCTGATAAAAGCCTGTGGTCGCAGTGAAAGTAACTATCGTATTTACGATAATAATGGTCTCGAAACCGCCAAATTTATTAAACGCAGCCGAGACATCGGATTTAGCCTCGAAGAAGTAGCCGTGTTTTTATCTATCCGAGCAGACAAACCCGCGCACATTTGTGCGGAGGCGAAAGAGCTGACAGTTAAAAAAATTGACGAAGTCGAAAAGAAAATAGAAGAACTCAAACAAGTCGTCATTGCACTCCATAAACTGGGTGATGCCTGTTGTGGCGGCCAGGAAAGCGCAGAATACTGCAGTATCATCGACGCATTAGAACAAGGTAATGAGGAAAGGACATGAATGAAATAATCATAAATTTTATTAACCTGTTTATTGAGTCCGCTCCCTACTTATTAATCGGTCTGCTACTTGCGGGGATCATCCGTATATTGGTCCCTGACAAGTGGATCAACAAAGCCTTGGGGAAAAACAGTTCCGTGGTAACCGCTGCGCTTATTGGTACTCCAGTTCCGCTTTGCTCATGTTCCGTAATCCCAGCAGCCATGGGTATCCGAAGAGCGGGTGCCAGCAAGGCCAGTACGGCCAGTTTTATGGTGGCGACTCCCGAAACTGGCGTTGATTCCATAGGCGTCACTATGGCATTAATGGGTCCTATCATGGCGATTGTCAGACCTATCGCTGCGATTTTGTCGGCTATCACTGCGGGTCTGTTAGTTCGTTGGTGGGATGTGGAAACCCCACCAAAACAAGAAGTCGTCAAGTCTTGCTGTAAAAACAAACATAAGGCAGATACTGATGCGACATTTATAGCAAAGTTGAAAACCGCTGTTGTTTACGGTTATGGCAAGTTACTGGCTGATTTCATGAATTGGCTGTTGGTTGGCTTATTGTTTGCCGCACTCATTCAAACGTTTGTACCCCCTTCTTTGTTAACTGAATACGGAGATGGGATCCTGGCCATGGTGCTAATCGTGTTAATTTCTATCCCCATGTATATTTGCGCCACCGCGTCTACGCCCATCGCTGCCGGTATGATGATGGCGGGTATTTCCCCTGGAGCTGCGTTAGTTTTCATGTTGGCGGGGCCTGCAACCAATATCGCCACATTAATGGTGGTTAAAAACGAATTAGGAGTTCGTTCTTTAATGGGTTACCTGTGTGGCGTCATCGTTACCGCCATGTTGATGGGCGCGGGCTTTAACTGGCTGTTAGAATTTTATGGCGTAACCATAGCCGTTGAAATGGGCCAACACAGCGAAATGACGTCTCTGCTTTATACATTATCAGCTGTCATTTTAGCCATGTTAATTTTTTACCAATATGGCAAGAAGATAAACGACAATCTGCAGAAAAAATTACTTAAAGCCAGCTAACCTCCTGTTCTTACAGCCAGTTGTGGTTATTGCTCAACTGGCTTACTTAGCCTAAATAAAACCGAATACATCTGAATGGCGCTTTTTAGGAGTTCAATACGATAAAGACTTCAACAAAGAGTCCGGGGTTTCGATAAACCATGACCAAAACTCACTTAGTTCACTCCTCTAACAACACGTTATCAACCAAAATGTCCAATACCGTTTTCAGTTTTTGAATATCTTCAGACTCTAGGCCTTTTAAATGACACATCAACTTTAGTGGAATGTCACTCGCCTTTTGCTCCAATTCTCGCCCGGCTTTAGTCAGGTTTACCCGTTTGACTCGTCGGTCTTCTTCAGTCGGAGTCAGGCATACGAGTCCTTTATCCACCATTTTTTTCAGAATTTGAGTTAGTGCCCCAGCATCGATTTTGGTCAAGCTCTGCACCCTGCCCACTTCAATATCGTTGAACTGCCATAAAGCCATCATCACAACATATTGCGGATAGGTAATATCCAATTCTTTTAATAATGGTCGATAGGCTCGGGTGACGGCATTTGAGGCGACATACAGCCGATGGCAAATTTGATTTGATAATTGAAGTTGTTCTAACACATAGGTACCAGTTAGTTTGCACACAAACAACTTGACTCTAACACACCATATTTGATAAATTAATTTGCACACAAACTAAATTTCTTGAGAAAACGATGACACTTTATACCGACAGCCTTTTATTACTCACTGCCCTTGTTGCCATGGTCGTGATCCAATCTTTCATTGCCACTTTGGCTCACCGCAAGCAAACACAATACATTCCAGGCGTCGTTGCAGCTGATCTTGATCATCATTCCTTCGTTTTTAGAAGCCATCGTACTTTTATGAATTCAATGGAAAACGTGCCGTTATTCATTCTTACGGCCATTTTAGCCATGTTCTTGAACTTTGATGCCACCACTTTGTATTGGACTGTGTTGATTTATTTTGTTGCACGGCTGATACACATGGTTTTGTTTTATAAAATTGCGACCAACAAAAATCCTAGTCCAAGAAGTTACTTTTACATGATTGCACTTTTGACTCAGTTCTATCTGTTAGGCGCGATATTTGTAACTGCCTAATAAACCTGATTTAAATGCGCTTGATTGAGTTTTCAATGCCCCCCACAAGCGCATTCGCCTTTAAATACTGATTGATTTTGCTTTTTAACCAAAAAGCAAAATTATTAAGTAAAGCTTGAAAAAAAGGTAATCATTCCGGCTAAGAGCAAGATCCACATTACACCCCAAAACACTGCGCCATGTCTTTGAAACACATTAGTTCTACCTTTGAAATCAGAGTAAAAAAACTGCAATTCATCAGGAAGTGATCTAAATGCAGCTTTACCCTTTAACTTTTCCCTATCGAGAAATGATTGAATGGTACGAAATAAATTAGAACGTAAAATATCGGAATCTGGCGTCATTCTAAGTGCATTATGCATCGCGTCAATGGCGTCTTTACGTTGTTTCAAACCGATAAAACAGCGAGCAAGGTCATTAAGAAGTCCAGCATCTTCTGGATTAAATTCCAATGCCGCTTCATAGTGTTTTTTAGCTTGGAAATAATCTTTCAGTTCAAGACATATGTCGCCCATCAACTCTTGTGTTTCCATATCGTCCGGTGCCAACAGCACTAACTGCTCAACAGTTTCTCGTGCTCTTTTTAGTAAACCGTTTTGCATTTGAGCTTGCACTAAACGTCGCAGGATATCAGTATCTTCAGGCTCAATATTCGCCGCCTGCTCCGCCATCTTCAGTTCTTCAACAAAGTTATGTTTTTCATGTTCTATATAACTTTTAATGTAATAACCAAGTGCTAAATCAGGGTGTTCACTTATCATTATTTCACTATGATGTGTCGCACCGACTAGATCACCTAAGCCTAAGAAAGCCCTCGTCATCTGGTAATGAACCATATAATTTTGTGGATCTTTGGCCAGTTCCGCACCAATAATGGGTATCGCATCTTCATATCGATTTAAATTCAATAGATGCTCAGCACGGCCATATTCACCTTGAGTATCTCTAATTAACTCAGTCATAGATGACAAATCCTTATAGTTTATTTCCCTTTATGAAATTCAAAATTTCGTCGTATTGACCATTCTTGTTTGAAAACATGGCATAATTTTTCGCTGAATCAAACCATGAAAGGGTAGATGGTTTAATTTCTTTCAGGGGGATACTAAAGTCGTTATCTGTGACTTTTTCAGTTTGTTGCGAATTCAAAGACCGCTCAAAAACTTGATCAATTGCAGATTGACACAAATGCGCTAAATCAGCGCCTGAAAACAGGTTTGTCTGATTTGCAATGGTATTAATATCTACCGATTCTGTAGGCGCATTTTTTAGGTGGTAACTCAGGATGCTTTCTCTTGCAACCTTGTCAGGTGGGAATACCGCTACCATACGGTCAAAACGTCCTGGCCGTTTTAGCGCTTCGTCAATTTCCCATGGGTGATTCGTCGCACCTAAAACAAACAAGTTTTCGTTATTATTGTTAACGCTATCCATTTCATTAAGTAGTTGATTTACTAAAGTTCTCATGCCCGAGTGTTTTAAATTACTACGTTTTTGCCCAAGTGCATCTAATTCGTCGATAAACAATACAGCCGGATTATTACGCCTTGCCGATTCGAAAATTTCATGCAGCTTTCTTTCACTCTCGCCAACATACATGTCCAAAATATCCGACAAACCGACAGAAATAAACTTAGCACCTAGTTCTCCAGCCAACGCTCTTGCAATAAATGTTTTTCCGCAACCAGGAGGTCCGTACAATATAAGACCGCCACCAAGTGACTTACCGTACTGTTTTACGAGTTCGGGGTTTTGCAAAGGCGCCAAAAACGAAATACGAAGACGTCGTTTCACCTCTTCCATTCCACCAACATCGTCTAAATAGACGTTTGGATCTTCAAATTCATCATCGTGTGTAGATAAATCTGGAGTAGATTCCGTCACCAGTTTTAGAGGAGCACCTCTTACTCGTTTACCGTTATCTGCTGCGGTATGACTTGCTTTCGTAACGGGCTGTGGAGCAACGGAATCCGATGCACCGGTTTGAAGCGCACCTAATAAGGCGCTATACGCAATAACGAGATCATCTTTCTTTAAAGATTTAGCAACAGAAATTAACTTTTCGAGAATTGCGCCATTGTTAGCGTCAGCTGCAACCATGCTTTGTAATAACACTAATGCATCTTGCAACCTCTGCTCTGCTATATAGGCATCTACTAATGCAGACTTCAAAGGCAAGTTATCCGGGGAAGATTTTAAGCCTTGTTGTAAGGCACTAATTAAAGGGTTGTCCATAATTATTTAAACTCTGACTTTGTTACTTTTGTAAAATTTAATAACCAGTATGAAAATAATAACTCACCTACCAGTGCAAAACCGACGATAAATATCATATATGTCGATTTGCTCTTACGTACGAATTCAAAGGTGGGTTGATCTAAGTACCAATTAGCAGATGCAAGACCAGCTAAAAACAAGCCAACTATCATCAAGATTGAAATGGGGTATACAATGAATTTATTGTAATCAAAAGCCAATGTAGCTTTGCAGTGGCCGCACTTTATTTTGGTTGGAAGTCCAGCTGAAATAACAGCCTTGTAGGAAACCGGTGTTTCACATCGTAAACATATAGCTTTCTCTGACATGTTTATTCCTTATTTTTATTGTTTTTCCATATCGCACAACGCCCACTTTATCATTAATCAACTTAGGCAAGTTGATGTTTTTTCTTAAGCGTCGTCAACATACGACTTTTCATCATAAACGAATACGACAGGTTATGCTTCACTAATCCAAAATGAGACGTACCGACTTAATATTTACTTGCCTATTGTATTAACTTGTTGCAACCTTGCGCCCTTTAAAACCTGAGGGCGTATCATGAGCGGTAATCTTCGTAAAAACATTCATATTGGCCTACATGTCAAAGTCGTTCAAAAACATGATCAGCGTTCTGGTCAATTAACGGAGGGTGTTGTCGAAAAGATCCTGACAAACAGCCCAAACCACCCACATGGCATTAAAGTTCGTCTGGAATCAGGCGAAGTTGGCCGCGTAAAAGAGATTTTATCTTAGTGATGACCATGCGTTTATTACGTTCTACCGTACACCCAGACCTTTCTGATCTAACTGCATCGAGTTTTAATCGAAAAGCCGCTCGAGCGATTGTTTTAAAAGGCAATGACATATTGCTCATGTACACCAAACGGTATCACGACTATAGCTTGCCTGGTGGCGGTATTGACGAAGGAGAAAGCCACGTCTCGGGCTTAATTCGTGAACTCACGGAAGAAACAGGTGCACAAAATATCAGAGATATCAAAGAATTCGGTATGTATGAAGAATACAGACCCTGGTATAAACCGGATTTCGATATAGTTCACATGGAGTCATACTGTTATTTGTGTGACATCGACGACAAACTGTTGGCTCCGAACTTAGAGTATTATGAAATTCAAAATGGCATGGTAGCCAAATGGGTGAACATCCATGAGGCCATAAAACACAACGAAGATACCATTGCCAATAGCGACAAAAAAGGCATGTCTATCGAACGTGAAACCTTTTTATTAAAACTCCTGGTGAAGGAGTTTAACCTGACGCCTGCCCTAAGAGCGGCCTCTTAATCAAAGCCTCCTAAATAAAGCCAAAAAACGATTAACAAACTCAATCAAATGTTACATATTGAATTCAATATTCCCTAAAGTAGAAACCATAATCGCCGATAAACTTTGCATCACTTGTTTAAACGGAATAAACAAATGCAAACCAAGCTCTACCTCAACTCCATGTCCTTAAACTTCAGCTCTTCTAAACAAGAAGAGCAAACCGCCATTGATCCAACTGGTGAAAAGAATGATGGCGAAAAAACCGAGAAAAAGGGGCAAAACGACTCAGTCGTGGTGAATTTATCGGAAACTGCGGTTAAAAACTCAAAACAATCTGAAGAAGCGGCCGAAGCCTTACCTGCTAATATCAAGCAACTGAAAGCTCAAATTAAAAGACTGAAAAAGCAGATTGAGGAACAAGAGCAAAAAATAACAGAGCTTAATCAAAAGAAAATGGATGAAGAACTTAAACAGCAATTGAAAGACACTTACATGAAAGAACTTTCCACATTAAGAGCCAGTCTGCAAATGGCTACCACAGCACTCGCAGATGCCGTCAAGGCACAAGGGATCACAGATCCAAGTCTACTCACTGCCGCCTTTGCCTAATTGAGTTCTTGGATAGTTCTTAGAGCCAAGTAAAAGGCATTGCCATCACAAAACTGAGAACGAATAAGTCAAATCGCAATCAATGTATTTCAACATTCGATTAACGACCTTAGGTACGGAAACACTATTGACGTCGTTAACTGAATCAACCGACACCTGAATGTCACAATCTTCAATTCTCATCATCTGGCGAACAAAAAAGTCGTTTATTTCGTGCATGCTTTCATCATTAAGTGGGACACAACCCAAAAACACATTAGTGTTCGTTTGTTCCTGAAATGAAGCGCCTAGCACCTCTCTTTGCAAAGTATACGCCTGCAACTTGTTTAACTTTTTGAATCGGAAATCTACTTTGACTTCCGTAATCGGATTACTCATTAATTTTCTCTATCGATAACAATGATAACAACAAATACAACGGGGCATTAAACGCGGCAGTAATAACAGACCCAAACAAGCACCTACACGGCCCGCATAATTAATACAGGCATGATAAAAGCAGAATCGCTGATTATAAACCTTGTTTTTGTTGATACTGATATAACCCCTTCAGCGCATTGTAAATGCCAGCGGCCATTGTGAAATCATGCGATTCATGCTCAAACTCATCAAAACGAACATTTAAGTCAACATGACGATTTCTCAAGATAGTCTGAGCCAATGAATCATAGACTTGTCTCATCTCACCACCTTCACTGCCGATATCCATATAAAGGTAGTTTTCAGTTAGTTGGCTAGAAGTGACGTACTGTTTTGTAGCTTTTGATGTTTCTCTTGCGCCCCACCACACCGCTGGACTAAACGCTAAATGTCCCTGAAAAACGGTCGGACGGGAATGAAAACTGTGCATCACTAAAAGACCCGCGATCGAATGACCTGCTAAAACATTAAATTTGCTGACTCGATAACGCTGGCTGATTGTTGGCATAAGTTCTTTTTCCATAAAATCAAGAAACTGATCACCTCCGCCACCAGCACCAACCGGACCTCTGGGATCTTTATTCACCGTAGGTGCAAAGTCTCTTATTCGATCTTGACTCGTTATCCCTACAATAATGTGTTCATTAGAACCTTTTGATGAGTACAACCTTTGCAACATGCCACTGACTAATCCACCATTTAAGTCTCCGTCCAGCACGTATAAAACTGGGTAAGCTTTTGTTGTTTCCACTTCATAAGATGAGGGTAACGATATGGTAATATTCGGAGCAGTAGCCAAATACTTTGACTGAGATATTTCCATTTTCACAAAGCTCGAAGCATTTACGGCAATTGAAACTAACGAAAGAAGTACTAAAACAAGAATTTTCAAAATCTAATATCCCTATTATGAGTGGAAATTATCGAATGCGTGTTGTAACCGACAATAAGATTAAAATCAACTAGTTACACTTCAACCTCGAAAGGGATAAAAGCCGCTAATTTTATGCCCTACCCTTTATCGGTTTGTTTAGAGCTGTAATGTACCGGAAGGTGTCATTAGAGAATGCCACATAACACTGCCCACCAATGTAAACAAATAACAATAGCTGAGCGACGAAAGGATCAACGTCAAACTCTAGTCCGCCAAAACCAATAAAGGCAGTAGACTTTCCAGGCAGAAAGTTTAGAAATGTCACAAAGGTTGCGAAAAGAGCTTGTACGACGGCTACGGTCTTCAGACCTACCAAGGCCCAAAACTTTCGGTTTATCGTTCCATAAGCAATCAACAGAAAGGACAAACTAAAAAGATCGGATTGCTCCCCCCTTAACGCATGAAACAGGGCCAAAGAACCGATCACAAAGTAGATCGCCATCAACAATACTAGTGGAAATGGTCTTTCTGGTTTTTCCATTACTTCAGTGTCCTTCTTGAATACTGCCATAAGCGGTAAATTACAATTGGTTTAAACATGAAACGCAGCTAAATATGAACCATAGCGGTATCGAACCTACGGTTACTAGTCTGACTTAATCATTTCATTAAGTTCGATTTCCATTGGTTGATATACCAAACCCGCCGACTCTGCTATATCCCCGCTACATTTAAAACCATATTTTTCATACGCTGGTACTGAAGGTAGAGAAGCGCTTACCGTAACTGTGTTTACTCTGGAATGACGCAAAGCGGATAAAAGCAATTTTCTGCCTATACCTTTCGATTGAGATTCAGGCTCAACAAAAAGCATAGCGATATGCCGTCCTTGTTTTAGTTCAACAACACCTTTTATGCTCTCATTTTCTTCAGCGACCAATATCAGGTTGTCTTCTTTTATTCGAGCACGAAACGCATCAGTAGACGCTATTTGTGAAAATGTATTGCTCCCTTCTTTCGATAAAGAATCGGCAATAGACTCTGAAAATGATACTAAGCAAACGGAACTTACCGCTTCCACATCTTTGGCTTGAATTTCCCTGATATTCATAGTTTGCTCCGAGAATTTAATAATACCCGACTATGAGGCGGAAAATGTTTGGTCAAAACAGTGAGAAATGAACGCCGGCCAAGCTTTAAGCGTCTTTTCCATAAACATTTTGTTATGTGGTTATCACTCGGTTATAACGAATACGTATCAATTGTAAAATAACTATATCAGCCGCTGCATGAACTAGAAACGCGACTGACGCTCCCAACCCTTCCGAGTTAGCTAGCTGATACGCGAATGGGGAACCCGTTGCTAACTCTTTGAGTTGAGTTAAAGCCGATTCCAAAAGCACATATTCTTTGTAAATGGCGAATATGTTAACCACTGCAAAGGTAATAAACAGAATTGAGGTTACTTGGTGTTTTTCTTTAGTCCACTCAATTCTAGTTGAGAACAACCAACCAATTAATATTGCACAAGAACTAACATAAAAGTGCCAAAGAAAATCGACTTGCTCCCTAATTCTAAGAATTATGTTAACTATTTCAGCTTCTGACATCCCTACTCCAAAATAAAAAAGCAAACGTCCCAAAAAAAGGGCTTAATATTGCGTGCTAAAATTCATAGCCGAGCGAAACTGAGCTAGCAGCCCAGCCCTAACAGGCTTATTAATTGCGATACTTAGATAAATTTATAGTTGTTTTTAAATCGAAAAGTATATCTGAAACTCCCTTAGTTCGTCGTGTAATAATATTATAATCAACACCATTTATAGTCGTTTTATACAGTACACTATGGCTGAGATTAAAGTCTGGAAACCGATAAATGTAGTCAATATCATGGACTACAATTTTGGCTCCTTGCTCGATTACAGCAACTATGGCAATGTCGATTTCATCAAAAGTTGATGAAATAAAAAATTCGTTTTTCTCTGGCTTATTGATTGAAAGTGTAAAAGGCTTCGCTGCTATAAGTTCTCTCGTTTTTGTGCGCCACGGAAATTTGAAACATTCCAATAAAGTAAAAAATAAGCCTCTTAATATCAAATAAATAACAAGAAGTATTGATTGAATAAAATTCATGATTCCATACTCTACCAAATAACTCCTCTAACACCAGCACAACTTTGCTGCGCCCGAGTGTTTTGACTTATAAGTTGCACGTTACGCAATTTGGGGTAGATATACTTTAAGAGCTTGTAATATTTCATCTTGCTTATTTCCTTCTAGCAAACGAATGAACAATTTTTCCATGTATATTTTTGATTGTCTTACCTTTAAGTACATTTCCCGTCGAAATGGACCTTCGGCATACAAACGGTCTATCTCGCTTTCAAAAAATGTATTGTGTTGTTTTGCCATAAGGATCCAAGGGAAACGTCTGCTATTTCTTGGATAATATAAGCGTAGTAGCTCAATAAGAAAACAACCTAGCAGCATGAAACCTTAAATGGTCTGCAATAAAGCTGCTGATAAAGTAGTAGCTATGGTCATAGCCTGGTTGCATTCTTATTTCGATGTTTAAGCCTTTTTCTTTGACTAACTGTTGCATCACCTCAGTTTTTAGCTGCTCACTCAAAAATTGATCGGCTTCTCCCTGATCAATTAAAATAGCACTGGGGTTGCTAGACCGTTTCAACAACTCACTCGCATCGTATTGCTGCCAACTTTCTCCATCCGGCCCTAAATAAGCCATAAATGCTTTTTCTCCCCAAGGACAATTTATCGGGTTACATATCGGGCTAAATGCCGATATCGCTTGATAATCATCAGAATTGCGTAAGCCAACCACTAACGCACCATGGCCGCCCATGCTATGCCCAGCAATAGACCTCTTATTGCTAACGGGAAAATTGCTTTCAACCAGAGCAGGAAGTTCTTTCGTAACGTAGTCGTACATTTGATAATTTTCTGACCAAGGTTCTTGAGTAGCATTCAGGTAAAAACCCGCCCCTTGACCTAAATCATAATTATCATCGTCAGCCACTCCCTCTCCTCTGGGGCTTGTATCCGGCGCTATGATAGCGATGCCCAGTTCAGCCGCAACTTTGAAGGCCCCGGCTTTTTGCATGAAGTTTTCATCGGTGCAGGTTAAACCTGAGAGCCAGTACAATACAGGTACTTTATTTTCATTTGATGCTTGAAGCGGTAAAAATATCGCAAATCTCATTTTACAGTTGTTGACTGAAGACTGATGAACGAACTGTTTGTACCAACCACCAAACACTTTGTTTTGACTGATATTTTCTAACATAGATATAAACTCAAATAGGTTTTACGCCGCACTTATACAGTGCGGCACGTTTGTATTAGAAAGCTCTGTTTATATAGAAAAGCGTTATTTGTCCATGTGGATCACAGTGCGAATGCTCTTACCTTCTTGCATCAAATCAAATGCATGATTTACCTCATCTAACCCCATGGTATGCGTAATGAATTCCTGCAAACCGAACTCACCCGCCATGTAACGCTCTACAATCTCTGGAAGCTCAGAGCGCCCTTTTACTCCGCCAAACGCGCTGCCACGCCATACTCGACCTGTCACCAATTGAAACGGACGTGTGGAGATTTCCTGACCTGCACCGGCAACACCGATTATCACTGACTCGCCCCAACCTTTATGACAACACTCAAGTGCCTGGCGCATCACGTTCACGTTGCCGATACACTCAAACGAGTAATCAACACCTCCATCAGTCATATCTACTATGACTTCTTGAATAGGCTGTTCAAACTCTTGTGGATTAATGACGTCCGTTGCGCCTAGTTTTTTGGCTAACTCAAATTTACTTTCATTGATATCAATACCGATAATTCGACTCGCCCCCGCCATTCTAGCGCCGATAATAGCCGAGAGACCGATTCCACCAAGACCAAATATGGCAACGGTGTCACCCTGTTTAACTTTAGCCGTATTTAAAACCGCTCCCATGCCCGTCGTTACCCCGCAGCCCAGTAAACAAACTTCTTCCAAAGGCGCTTCTTTGTTTACTTTCGCTAATGAAATTTCAGGTAATACCGTATATTCAGAAAACGTAGAGCAACCCATATAATGAAAAATTGGTTGGCCATCTTTATAAAAACGCGTAGTACCGTCTGGCATCAAACCTTTGCCTTGCGTCTCTCTAACCGCCTGACATAAGTTAGTTTTTCCCGACTTACAGAATTTACACACGCCGCATTCTGCCGTGTATAAAGGAATAACGTGGTCACCTACTTCAACACTCGTAACACCTTCGCCAACCATTTCCACAATGCCACCACCTTCGTGACCAAGAATGGATGGAAAAATACCTTCTGGATCATCGCCTGACAGGGTAAACGCATCAGTATGACAAACACCTGTTGCAACAATACGTACCAACACTTCACCTTTTTTAGGAAGTTGGACATCGACCTCTTCCATTTTAAGTGGTTCACCCGCACCCCAAGCGACAGCGGCTTTTGATTTGATAAATTCCTGTCCGGGTTTTAGTTGTAGGGTCATGGTTTTCTCTCTATTTAATTTCAACTGCCACCATTATATTTATTTACAAAACAATGATAATAACCATAATCAACAAAACATTATTACAAATAAGTAACAATAGATGAGATATCATGGCTAATTGGGAAGGTATATCAGAGTTTGTAGCGGTCGCTGAATCTAACAGTTTTACCAAAGCGGCCCAGAAATTATCAACGTCAGTCGCTCAAATAAGCCGCCGAGTTTCTGCATTAGAGCAAAGGTTATCAATTAAGTTACTTAATAGAACAACGCGAAAAATAACCTTAACCGAAGCGGGCCAAGGTTACTTTCAAGATTGCCGCATTCTTGTAGAAGGGCTGGAGCAAGCTGAATTAGCGGTGACTCAGATCCATTCAATACCAAAAGGCCCCTTAAAGATCACCGCGCCCAGCACATTCGGCGAACAGTATATTGCGCCTTTGATCAATCAGTTCCTGCTGCAATACCCGCAAGTCAACATAGAACTGGTGTTAACCAATCAAAAACTGGATTTGATTGACACTGGCGTTGATATTGCCGTTAGATTAGGAAAACTGGAAGATTCCACCCTAATAGCCAAACGGCTTGCTTATAGACAGTTATACGTATGCGCGAGCAAGCAATACATAGAACATAACGGTAAACCACTCACGATTTCCGATCTGAAAAATCATCAATGTTTGGTCGGCTCAATAGACGATTGGCGTTTTAATGACAAAGGAAATGAAAAGACGATTAGAGTAACAGGTCCATTCAAATGCAACAGCGGGCCCGCGCTTCTTGATGCTGCAATGAAGGGTTTGGGAATTGTTCAGCTACCTGATTACTACGTTAAATCTGAATTAAATTCAGGAAACCTAATCGAATTACTACCTGAATTAAGAGTCGGTCAGGAAGGCATTTGGGCACTATATCCAGAGAATAGAACCCTCTCGACCAAAGTAAGGTTAATGATTGATTTTTTATCCGATCAACTCGCGACTTGATTGTCGAAGATTAGGATTTATTGTTTAGCTAAGTATCTTACTAAACAATATTTTTCCATCCGCTTTTTGTGCGCCATTTTCATATCCATGGATCCGATAGCCGCTAGAAATGAGTAGTTTGAGCATGGCAGGAAATCGATTCATAGATTTCACCTCTATTTCGGAGTAACCCGCCTTCTTGACCCAAGCTTCTTGATATTCACGTAATTGCGTGGCGACCCCAAGCTTTCTGAATTTGGGCAGGACAGCACCAAGCCAGCTATAGAATATATTTTTAGATACCTCATACCCTATTTTGTAACCAGCAAGCTCTCCGTCGACACGCACAATGATGATCAGATTCGCTTTATTCTTTAACCGTTGCTTTATTTTAGATTTCAAGCTTTGGTTATTTTCAAACTCAGGCACCTGAGAATCAATCAAAACAACATCGTCAATTGATCCGATTTCAATTTGCATAGCCCTCTCACACAACAATCTAACAACAGCCCCTATGTTACCTCAGCTAAAGCTATGTATCATTTATTCTAAAAGCTCCGCACATCTAAAAAAAAGCCCAACCTAAGTTGGGCAACACAACATGAAAAGTTGTTAAAGTTTAAGGGAGACGTAAAACCCGGTTACCACCAAGTAATGTAAAGCGCTGATATCATGAGGGTTAAAGCAACACTCGATACATTAAAAATCGGTGATGTTTTGTAACTCACGTTCACGTGGATATGTTTTGATGGACTTTGACTTTCCTTAATTGAAATCACCACAGCTAGAGCTAAGCACATTAAAAACACTAAACCGACTCGGTCGATAAATGGCAATTCTGGCCACAATATTTTCAGAGCAAATGACGCCACTGCGGAACCAACTGCGGCCGCTAACGCACCATTGGCACTGGCTTTAGACCAGAACAATCCCAACAAGAAAATAACCACGATGCCCGGGGTGAAGAACCCAGTAAATTCCTGAATATACTGAAACGCCTGATCAAACTGCCCCAATAACGGTTTTGCCACCATAAGCGCTAAAATTAAAGCAATAAGACTGGTTACTCGGCCTATTACAACGTAATGCCCTTGAGCTTCATTGGGCTTCATACGAGCATAAACATCCATCGTGAAAATAGTAGAAATACTATTTGTCATGGATGAAACAGAAGAAACAATGGCAGCCACCAATGCAGCAAACACGAGTCCTTTAAGCCCTTCAGGCATCAATTGCATCATGCTTGGATAGGCATGATCTGGTGCCGGTAACGCTGGATACAAAACAACCGCCGCTAACCCCGGCAATACCACAATGACCGGCATTAACAATTTTAAAAATGCCGCGAACGCTATGCCTTTGTGTGCTTCGTCTAAACTCTTAGCTGCCAACGCTCTTTGAATAATGTATTGGTTAAATCCCCAATACGACAGGTTCATCACCCACATGCCGCCAACCAATACCGATATTCCAGGCAAACTCATGTAATGAGGATTGTCAGCTGACAAGATCATGTCAAACTTCTCTGGCGATACGTCCATTAACCTATTAAAACCGGCAATCACGCCTTCTCCGCCACTTACCTCATTCAAGGCGAGATAAGACAATACGACCCCGCCAAAAACCAACAGCACCACTTGAATAATGTCGGTAAAGGCTACCGCTTTTAATCCGCCATAAAGTGAATACCCAACGGAAAACAAAGCTAGGAATATCATCCCATGTAACATGTCGATACCGGCAATCGCATTAATTGCTAACCCGCCTAACCACAAAATACTGGTCAGATTTACAAATACATAAACGCCCAACCAAAAAATGGCCATCACAGTTTTCACTCGATTATCGTATCGCTGCTCGAGAAACTGCGGCATGGTGTAGATTTTTTTCTCTAAAAAAGTTGGCAGAAAATACTTACCCACTATCAATAATGTAATGGCCGCCATCCACTCATAGGAGGCAATGGCAAGGCCAATGGCATAACCCGAACCCGACATACCAATGATCTGCTCGGCAGAAATATTCGCAGCAATTAATGAAGCCCCAATAGCCCACCAGGGCAAAGATTTACTCGCTAAAAAATAGTCATTGGTATTTCTGGTGTGTGAAGGTTTTTCACGGGATATCCACCAAGCTATGACAATCAAAATAACGACGTAAAATACGAAGATGCTTGAATCTAAAAGAGACAAAGATGCGGTTTCGGACATGGATTTTCCTATATTATGCTAATTTTAGGCCGCACCAATCCATTGCGCTTGGCTCTCAAGCACAATGAATTGAATGAAATTGAATTAACCTTGTTTAGTCAGAATGACTAAGTTCTTATTGACGCGATTTGCTTTAATGTTGAAGTTGCTGCTTAGCGCCGCGACGAGTCCATTAACATCACCTATTTTGAATCGACCCGCTATTTTCATATCTTCAATCGCTTTGTCGGCAATTTGGAATTTTACCGGGGTATATCGGCTGACTTCCTTCATCGCCTCTTCGAGTGATTCACCACGGAAGATTAAATTCCCCTGACGCCAGGACAAACTCGCATTCAACTCAGGTTGCGCAATTGTTTGAACTTCAACTAAGTCCACTTGCTGTTTACGTTTAAGCGAGACCATTTCCCCTTTCGAAACGGCGGGAGCTTTCGATGTATTAAACTGTAACGCCTCATGAACTTCATCTTCATCGGGTTCTAAGTCAGCCAATACTACTTTGCCATCGGTTACAATCAGTTCAATGTCGCCAAGCCTTACCTGAACGTTAAACGCCGTACCGACCGCTTGAAAGATCTTGCCATTTGCAACAACGCTTAACGGGCGGGATTTGTCATGGGCAACATCAACGTGCAATTCACCTTGCTCCAGATTTAACAAACGGTAATCATCGGTATAGGTAACCTTTAATACGCTATTGGTGTTTAACAACACTTTTGAGTTATCGGCAAGGGTAATCGTACTGCTTTCACCAACCGCAGTTTCATAACGAACAAAATTGTCGCCCCAAATAGAGTTGGTTTGGGTGGTTAACATAAAGCTGGAAACCGCCAAAAATAGAGATGCCGCAGCAGCCATGTACCATTTTGTTGGCTGTCTTTTGCTTTCAACCATATCTTGCGCAGGAAAGAGCTCGGATAAACGTTCAAGCGCATCCATTTTGTCCCACATTTGGGCCATTTGAGTGAACACTTTTTCATGTTGCTCACTGGTTTTCAACCAAACGCGAAAATCCTGAATTTCCTGTTCGGTTAACTCTCGGTCGATTTTTGCGACCCACTCACTTGCTTGTTCGAAAACCCTGTCTTCATTGGGTAATTGTACAATCTTACTCATGACCTGCTCCTTTCGCTTTGCGCTGGGTCGAAGTAACCTTGTTATCGGGATGTGATTTATTCATCATAAAATAGGTACACCGCTTTATGCCTAAGGCGATATGTTTTTCAACTGTACTTTCACTCAGTTCCAGTTGTTGAGCAATTTCTTTTTGTGAATAACCATATACTTTTTTTAGTATAAATACCTTGCGACATTGCACAGGTAAAAGGCGCACGGCTTCACAAAACTGTCCAAATTCCTCATCACTCGCCACTTGTTGATAGATAGCATCATCATTTAAGTCTAAATGCAGAAGCTCTGGCGTCTCATCGGCGGAATCAACCAATTGCGACTCCGCTCTTTTTATATGATCAATCGCCAAATTTTTTGCCGTTTTTAACAAAAATGATTTTGGCTGTTTGATGTTATCCCTGTTTTCAATCTGACAAATTCGAACGTAAGTTTCCTGAACAATATCTTCTATTTCTCTAGGCGGCACGATTCGCGAAACCACTCGGGTTAAGCTCTTTCGGGCCGATAGAAATGCATTATGCAATGTATTATTTGTGTTCATTTTTAGTCTGTCTGGCTATCAGTATAATTATTGCCTATTAATACTGACGAGTCAGATTGAATTATCCGCCAGTCAATTTAAAAAAAAGTTTTATTTTTTTCGAATTGGCTCTTAATCTTCATGTTTTGAAGAGTAAAACTAAACAAACCGAACAAATGAACTGGTCGTCAAACGTCCTTCATTTGGATTACTGCTTAAATCAATTCCAGGCTTTATCAAGCCGGAATGCAACAGATTGCTCGGATAAGCAATAAGTCGATTAAAACGTGCCGCTACGGAGCCAATAGAAGTAAACATTGGGTGCTCTTGGCCAACATATTTTCTGTCCAAGTGCAGTTTTGCTGCCATCGCTTCTTGTTTAAGGTGACGGCCGTATTCGCTTAAATTAGCCTTTACCACCCGTTCAATCGACGTTGTCTTATGTCGATAAAACCCGGTTCCACCATGATGGTCATCACACAGGTAATGTACGATGGCTATCTGATTGTCCTCTTCAGTGTCAAAGTGAGGTAACATTTGAATTGGCTTGAGTTGTTTTTCAGGTATGGTTGTCATGGAAAACGCGGACAGTATGAACTCAAACTTTTCAGATTGTCTTAGTGAAAACGTCTCTCGCCAATGTTCAAAAAAATGCTCACAAATTGTCTGAATATAAGTTCTGGAAATAGGCGCCCTAACCCCAGGATAATAGTCATTTGGCTCCGATTTAAAATCTGATTCTTGAGCAGCTTCAAACAGATTTTCAGGATTCTTCATCACATCATCCACCACAAAAACGGGCGTTTGCAATCGTCCCAGCCTTAGTACGTCTATTTTTGCGTCATTGTTAATTTGAACGGCGCTTTCCAAAATTGGCTCCTTAACTTTGCTAACTCTGAATAGCCTTGTTCTTTCTATCAATCAGGCCGTAGATCTGACCAAGCGAGGTTATCATCGTATAGATGGGTTCCAACATCCCGTTTTGATGTAGCTGAAAAACCTGCTCTTGCGATAACGTCGAAAGTCGATCTTTATCTATTGTGTACAAACCGTTCAAACGTTTACTTTGTTCATTGGCAAACGTAATTTCAAGAGACATGGGCTGAATGAGCTCTAACTCGGCTAACATGTTTAATAATCTCTTGTTCGACTCTTCACCGTGAAGCAATTGAGCCAAACATTGTTTTGCATGCTCAAAATACTCACTCTCCGTGCCATCTTCATTAAATAACGGGTGACAATTTTCATCCGATTCCGACACATCTGTAATCGCAGGACTCGTTTTATCGAAACAAACCAAATATTGCTCCTCATTGGTGTCATCCGAATTGCCAATAAAAAAGGGTTGTCGCTGAATTTGCAGTGGCAGATACAAACCCTGCCATTCATTATTTTGCCAAAACAGGTTTTCCCCTTGTTCAAAGCCAGTCAAAGCACCTATGGTGAATTGCCCCGTTTCTTCGTGTTTAGAAATAACAATTGGGTACTGACTCGCAGCGTTAGTGAATTCAAATGTTACTACAGGCACCAGGTTTAGGTTTGCGCCATGTTGCTCTATGCGACTCGAGTTAATGGCTAAGCCGTTGTGGTTCTTGTTGTCTATTGCGATTAAATTAGTCATTTTTTATTCTTCTTTTAAATAGCGCTTAAACCAAACTCTCTGATTTTCTCTATCAGTTCTCGATTGGTAGGAAGCTGCTGTCGGACTTGCGCGATCATCTTCTGATTTAATTGAAACTGTTGCTGCGCAAAGGCTTCATTTCGTGACTTGTTAAAACTAAATTCTGTTTTAAAGCCCATACCGTACAATATGTACTGATAACTGGCCGCTGGAAACACTTCATTGTTACTTGTGAAATCGTGATCAGCAGGTGAGCGGTAACGCCAAAGTTGCATGAGTTCCTTTAAGCTCTCAGGAATAGTTTCCTCTCGGCAATTGTCGACCCAAAATGCTTCCTTACGTTGGGTTAAGATGTAATGGAGTTTTAGAAAATCGATAATACGTTGCCAGCGATAATAAAACGTCTGGTTAAATCGCTTGGCAACGATGTCCATCACACTTCTATGACTTGGTAATTGATCACTGATCATTTGCGCCGACAATTCCACCAGCACCAATGCCGAAGCTTCCAATGGTTCAAGAAATCCCGCCGCTAAGCCAACTGCTACACAGTTTTTATGCCAAAACGTTTTCCTATGACCACTCTTTATGGGTATATGGCGCACATTCAGATGCTCTATTTTGTCGCCCACATATCGCGCCAGATCATCCTCCGCTTCTTGTTTACTTGTATGCCGACTAGAATACACATGCCCTACTCCACGACGTTGTTGTAACCCAATGTCCCAAACCCAGCCAGCTCGTTGGCCAGTTGAAATCGTGTGGGAAGTAATGGGGGATTCAGCATCTTCGTAAGGCACCTGAACTGCCAAAGCATTGTCAATAAATAAAACATCGGAGCAATCGTTAAACGGGATTTTGTAATGTTGATCAATCAATCGTGAATGAAAGCCAGAGCAATCGATAAATAAGTCACCTTCAATCACTCTGCCATCTTTCGCAATCAAGGCTTCAATGTCGCCATTGTCAGCACCTAAAACCTGTTCAACATCGGCAATAAGGTGTTTCACCCCTAATTTCTGAGTGCAATGTTTCTGTAAAAATACGGTAAATTTCCCGGCGTCCAGATGGTAAGCATAGTTTGCAACATGATTAAATTCAGCGGTACGAATGTGTTTCGGTGCCAGGCCTAACTCACATATGGCTTCTTGCAAACAGACCGCTTCGGAAAAAGATTTCCCATTCGGGTTTTGATGCCAATGATAGGATAAATCTTCTTTGTTAAACCCCTGAGGCAACATCAGTGGATGATAATAAAAGTCGTCCTCTTCACCCGTTACCCACTTAGCAAACTTAGCCCCTTGTTTGAAACTGGCGTCACATTCGCCAATAAAATCAGTCTCGCTAATACCCATATTTAGCAGAGTTTTACGCATGGTTGGCCAGGTTCCTTCGCCAACACCAATAGGAGGAATATTGTTTGACTCAACCAAAGTAATTGTGATCGACTGGTCATTATTTGTATCAACATGCTGCGCGGCAATCGTACCAGCCGTTATCCAACCAGCACTACCACCACCTAAAATAACAATATGTTGGATTTTGCCCTCGTTACTCATATGAAACGCTCCAATGCACCGGTTTTGAAAAATGATACTTCTTTTTTATCAATTCCTGAAAATGCCTAAATAAGACAGAGTGCGCCATTCGTGCGGGAAACTCTAAACAAACCTTCACTAGCGGCGACTCCGTCTATAAAGTTTTTGACAAGTCGTTATGTCAAATTAACAAACGGTGCCTAGAGGCTTCCGCGAATGCCGAAAGCAAAACGACGACCACTGTCTTCAATTAACAATAATTGATTATCGAATCGACCGCGTTTATGAACATACTCTTCGGTTAAGTTAATCCCTTCAAAAAACACCGAAATGTTTTCGTTTAAGTCATAACTGCCGCTAATATCCAACTGAGAATAATCTTCTACAATCGTTGGTCCGTTACCCGCGTTTTGTGTAAGTGACTGTACAAACTCATCACGCCAGTTCCAGGCAACACGAATTTGAATCGGGCCATTTTCATAAAAGCCTACCAAGTTCAAAGAATCACTCAGGCCCGTTAAGGCGAAGGTTTGAGTAATATCATACGGGTCTAACTCAGCGTTACTGTCAGTAAAGGTGGCATTAGCCATGGCGCCAAAGCCGTTATCAAACGTATGTTGCGCGGCAATTTCAATACCTGTTACCTTTGCTGACTCACCATTGCTCGGTAATGTATTAGTAAAAGTCGCCACGTTATCATTCGCATCGGCTGCTCCGGTGTCAGAGCCCGTAGATGGGTCGGTTAAAGTACTGCCGTTAGCTAAAGTAAATGTCTTAGACTCTTGAGTATTTATAATAAAATTCTCTACGTCCTTACTAAAATACCCCGCCGATACATAACTGGCTTCGTCGTAATACCATTCAAATGAAACGTCGATATTGGTCGACTCGAATGGCTCTAGTTCAGGGTTACCACTGGTAGAGGTTAAATCGCCGCCCTGGCGAGTGGTGGTAATAACCGTCACTGGTGACATGCTATCTAAGGTCGGGCGAGTCATGGTCTGTGACGCGCCGAATCTAGCGATAACGTCCTCTGTCACTTCCAATTTCAAACTCACGTTTGGTAACACCTTGGAATAATCGGCTTTAGCTGACACAGCTTCAGCAGGCCCATAAGTGGCTAACATTTCAGTTTCATCAAGAATCGTTAAACCCGTAATAGCAGAGTCTGTACCTGCCACTTCAGTTTCCGTACTTTCGTAACGTAATCCAGTTGTTGCCATTAACAACATATCGCCGATTTCTTTTTCAAATTCCGCTTCGATATAGAATGACGTGGTATCTTCCGTGACCTCAAAAGATTTATTACGGCGTTTAGCATCAAAATCAGCACCACTTGCTTGTTCTAAAAATGAGAAATGTGCTTCGCCATCGTGAGCTAACCACTGAGTTGGCATTAATCCTGACCCACTCACGCTACTCAAAAAGTCGCTGCCGGCATCAAAAATGTACTGCGATGAGCCCGCAATTACAGGTAGATCTGGATAACCACAATAGGTGCAATGGATACCAACACCTTCATTATCCCAACGTTCCAACAACTTGCTTTCGGTCGACAACATGGCGCCAAAAGAAATGCCGGTAAGAATGGAGTTTCCATCTCCGTTCCAAGTTCCATCGAAGCGGAACTGCTCAACTTCATTTTCTACCGCCCAACCACGACGCAGCATGACGTGTGCTCTCGAGTTTGCCGTATCCAGATGGTCTGATACACCTGCAGGTGTCACGCTTGAGTCATAAGCTACGCCATCAATTTCCTGCTGTCCTGAATAGATATTAGGATTCGCCGAGGCAAACATGCTGGAATACGGCAGAATATCGTCGGTAACCTGAAAACGCACGCGGTTGGCATAACCAATCAAAGACAACTGGTCGCCACGGCCATTATTGGCATCGCGTTCAGCTTTAGAGGTACTGACGTCAAACTTAAGATTTAAGTTATCGTTAACATCCCAATCAACGTTTAAACCCATTGAAGTTGATTCAGTCAGTCGATCAAATTTCTTGGCGTGCATATCTGTCGCCAAACCAACTTCCTGATACAAGTCGATAACCGTTCCGTTTTCATCAACGATTGGATTAACCGAGTTTCCAGCGTCATCGCGCCCTTCGATATTTGGTGCAGTAAACCAGTGGCCATAGGACGTGGCATTAGTCTCCACATCGAAGTCTGAGTAGAGTGCATCGGCGGTGATGGTAATGTTATTAGATGGCGCGTATTGCAATACTAAATTGGCATTGGTACGCGTCCGTTCTTCGAAGGTAACCTTATGATCGTAGTTTCGTGGTGAAAAGACGTTACCGCTATAAGCTTGGCCACTTTGCGTAACAGGATTTGGTACACCAACATTTTCTAACCAACCATCCATCTGCGCCTGATTAAGCCTAGTATCTCGTGAGGAATAAGACGCCGCGAAAAGCGCACCAAACTGATTGTCATTCCAGGTATTACTAATTAAACCTGAAACTTGGGGTGTGGTTTCTTCGCTGTTGCCGTCATACACACCTTTAACCGAGCCCGCCACTTTAAAGCCTCTAATCGCGAAAGGACGTGCCGTATTGACGTTAACCGTAGAACCAATACCACCGGATTGTTGAGTGGCGGTAGAAGTTTTGTGAACATCTAGGCTGCTAACCAACTCAGCTGCAATGGTGTCAAAGCTGAATGCACGACTCTGGTTTTCTGAGGCGATTTGGCGACCATTCACTAACACGGTATTAAATTGCGGACCAAAACCTCGGACCGTTATGAGTTGCCCTTCGCCACCTGAGCGGTCAATTGAAACGCCCGAAATACGTTGCAGTGACTCGGCTAAGTTCGTATCGGGGAATTTACCTATGTCTTCTGCGGAAATCGAATCTACCACACCACCGGAGTCTCGTTTCACATCCATGGAACGAGCCAAACTGCCCCTCAGGCCGGATATTGTAATAGTTTCAATATCTTTTTCCGCTGTCGCTTTATTCTCTTGCTCCGCGGATGCCTGTGTTCCCATTGTTGTTGCTAGTATCGCAATGACGGCGTTTGAAACTGTGTTTTTCTTAAACATCTTATCTGCCTTTCCAAAATACTTTTTATTTTTTATGGAAAGCAGACCTTCGGCTCCAATTGTTGCAACGAGATCCGTATCTCGAAGTAACAACTCAATCGCCTCAGACACTGTGTATACGCCGCTAATAGCGTTGGTCGTTATATTCGCCACCTGATCATATTGAAATACCAAAGTCAGGTCTGCCTGTTCAGCAAATTGAGTGAGCGTTTGATCTGCTCGTTGCTGAGGAATTTCAAACTTATGTTGTTCAGTTGATTCGGCGTAAGTGGTGAATGACGCAGTTACCAGAGGTAAAATTAACGCCATACTCGCCGGATGAAAAACACTTTGTTCGTTCTCCTCAGTTGCAAGTTTTTGGCTTGCAAAGAGTAACGACGAATGAACAAAATTTTTCCTCCAGTTCATAGTTAACCTTTTTTAATAATTGTTATCTGGCGCTATTTCGCGGGTCAAAAAACGTATTTATTGACCACGTTATTGAGATCAGCGTAACAAATGACGAGCGCCGATTCTATGTAAATGTCTTTGTTCCGTTTCGCGATGGGTTTTGAAGGAGCTTGAAAAAAAATTGATACCGGCACTCCACATGCACCAAATCAGAAGTGTACAACAATCTTCAAATACCCCTTGGCGGCATTACCTTTTTGTAATAACAATAAAAAGTGCTTGCGGAACATCTTTAGTAAAATTTGACTCAAGCCCAACCAAAGTTGGCAATCAGATACAAACACATTTAGACGTAAATAAATACAATTAAGGAGTTGTTTAGTGCTTTTAGAAGGTATTCACCATGTAGCCATCATTTGTTCAAACTACGAAAAATCAAAACTTTTCTACACGCAAGTCTTAGGATTAAAGATTTTGGCAGAAAATTATCGCGCAGAACGTCAATCTTACAAACTCGATTTGGCTCTTCCAAATGGCAATCAGATTGAATTATTCTCCTTTCCGGATGCCCCCGAACGCCCCAGCAGGCCAGAAGCACAAGGTCTGAGACATCTCGCCTTTTCGGTAATTTCAGTGGATGAAACAACTGCCTATTTGCAATCAAAAGACATAGACGTTGAGCCCATTCGGATCGATGAGTACACGGGAAAAAAATTCACGTTTTTTCAAGATCCCGATGGTTTGCCGTTAGAAATCTACGAAAAATGAACCGCTCTTATAAACAGGTCTGAAACAGCAATTAAAGTTCCATTTTAGGTTTATCAACTGCAAAACCGGCGGCGTGGAAATGTCCGCCACCACCAAACTGCTCGGCTATTTTAGAAACATCTATGCCGTCTTTGGCAGAACGCAAAGAATAAACTCGCTTAGTTTTGGTTTCAAAATACAAAGCCGCAAACGGATGTCCTTGACAAAGTTCATGGCCAATATCGCTCACCAAAGTCGAAGTGTTAATACACGGCACTGAATAGCCGCAAATAGTGACCATATCGAAGCCCTTTTTCACCGCTCTATCCACTTCAATCTGTTGATAGGCCAATACGGTTTTTCCCTGCTCAATTACTGTGTTCTCACTGTTGTCCGCTAATAACGGTGACCAGTCATCGAAGGTCATGGGATACAATTCTAAACCTGCAGAAAATTCGCGGCTTAACGGTAACTTCCAGGACCATAAGTCCCGGTCCTGAATGAAATCATAAATTTTTGGAATGGGTTGTCCTTTGTTGAAATGCAACCAAGACAACATGGCACCACTTTTTGACATATCAAAATGGCAGAAATCCAGCCCTTTAAGGTCCGCCTCTGCTGTAACATGATGATCAATAACGACCAAAGAGTCGGCTTCCTTATGAAGCCTTATCAAAGTATCTCGTTTATAAGCAAAATCAACGATATAAACCCGTTTTCCTTTAACATCCGGCGCATCATCATCATGGTGAGCTGCCAGCCACTCTTGTTTGTCTCCAGCATGTTCCCGATCCAAAAATACTTTGACGGCCAGCGCAGCGCCAAAACCATCAGGACAGCTTTTATGGTAAATACAAAGGTGGGTCATGTCGGACTTCCGTATTACTGGTTGGTAGAAAGTGTTTCTGCCATCAATGTCTAACTAAACAATAGGATTATTTAGCTCATACAACAACCTGATCAGACGTTTACTTGTTTCCATATTAAAGAATTTAGCCATAAAACAAGTTTGTTTTCAGCAATTTCCAATTATTAACTTAAATATTCTGCTTTAGATATGTTAAAACATATCGATATTAAGCCACTTAACCCAATCACATGGACGTTGTTTCAGAAACTTAAAGAGGTATCTAAATTGAAACTCAACTTCAGTGCAAAAACTATTAAAAACCTCATTACTTGTGCCAGCTTGTTAACCTGCTCATTTGCCGCATCGGTAAATGCAGCGCCGTTTGCCATCGCTATACATGGTGGTGCAGGGACTATAGATAAATCCAAGATGACGCCTGCTAAAAAACGAAAATACGAAGCAAAACTAAAAGAAGCGGTAAACGCTGGTTATAAACTGCTGGAACAAGGAAAAAGCAGTCAGGATGCAATCATTGCCGCCATTCAAATTTTAGAAAACTCTCCTTTATTTAACGCAGGCAAAGGCGCGGTTTACACCTTTGACGGCAAACACGAACTTGATGCTTCCATCATGGATGGCAAAACCTTAAATGCCGGAGCCGTTTCCGGTGTTAGTACGATACAAAATCCGATTGTGCTCGCGAAATACGTTATGGATAAATCGGTTCACGTCATGTTGAGCGGAGAAGGCGCTGAGAAGTTTGCGCAAGAACAAGGCATGCCGACAGTTGAAAATTCGTTTTTTGATACTGAACATAGATATAAATCTCTGCTAAGAGCTAAAAAGAAACTGCTTAAAAAGCAAAAAGAACTAAAAGATTTTCAAGCCTCCCATGCCTTGTTAGATGCGGAATACAAAATGGGTACGGTCGGCGCGGTAGCGTTAGATAAAGACGGTAATCTAGCAGCAGGTACCTCAACAGGTGGCATGACTGCTAAACGATACGGACGAGTTGGTGACTCCCCCATCATAGGTGCGGGAACTTATGCGAACAACGAAAGTTGTGCCGTTTCCGCAACTGGCCACGGTGAATATTTCATTCGTTATCATGTAGCGGCAGATATTTGCTCTAGAGTTTTATATCAAGGCGTCACTTTGAAAGAAGCTTCCAATAAAGTGGTGAATGGCGTTTTAAAAGAAGCTGGCGGCAATGGCGGTGTGGTTTCAATCGATGCTAAAGGCAACATAGCCATGCCATTTAATACATCAGGCATGTATCGAGCAAGCAAATCTTCAGACGGTACCTCCTCTGTAGGCATCTTCAAATAACAAACCTATGTTTGAAATCCACTCCGATATTGGAGTGGATTTTCTGCCTTACAAGTTTTCACTTTCATCGTCATATTTCTTAACTATTTGTGCTTGATAATATTTTCCTTATGAAACAAGATGCTGTATTCAAATGAGGGGCAGAGAAAACAAGTTCTCGAAGGATTAGGAGCGACTTAACTTGTTAAAACAGTACTTAAACAACATCGTAGCCACAGCGGCATTTATTATTTCTACCGCATCTTTATTGGTAGCCTACATGCAGGCAGATGCTGCATATAAGCAAGTAGAAGTCATGACCATTCCTAACCTGTTTGCGAGCCATGGAAATTACGATGATGATGAAAAAGTTCCTGCCATTTCTATCACTGTATCAAATGCTGGATTAGGGCCTGCACTCATTAAACATGCGGCAATTGTTTATAATGGAGATGAATATACCTCTTACAATGAATTTATCGATGAATGTTGTACAGACGTCGATAAAGAAACTCGATCCGGATTTAACATGATCACAGCTGGAATGAAAAACGCATTTATTGCGGGTCAAGCCGATAAGAAATTGGTATACCTAACTAAGAAAGACAATCCCGCCGTTTTTGAAAAACTTAATGATGTTCGTTGGGATCTAAAACTTAATGTCTGTTATTGCAGCTTGCTCGAAGACTGTTTCATGTTAAGAGGCGAACTTACCATAGACGTCCCAAGCTGCCCTAGTGCTTCTCGAAGTCTCTAGTTAAAAATGCGGTATTCAATCAATTATGTTTACCGCTTTATCGACCAAAGAAAGAAGATCCTCTTTGTTTCTTCCACCTCGCGCCATGGCAGCCGTACCATGGATAAATGTAGTTAGATAACGAGCAACCTCAGTCACATCTATTTCCTTGGATATTGTTTCTTTTTTCTGTTCAGCAGTTAAAAAATCGTTCAGTAATTTTTCAGAATAGTGATTGGCTTCTTCGATGAGCTCGGCCGCTTCAGGAGGGTACATTTCACCCACAGATTCAGAAATACACAAAGAGACATAACACCCTTTTGGCGTATCGTCGCTGCATTGTTGACTAATCACAGACGTCAAAAAGCGAGATAAACGTTCCTTCACGGAGCCCTCTGAACTTAACTGTCTTGAATGTATCTCAGCGTATTTTTCAAAGTAGTGTTGTGAAGTTTGAATAAACAACTGTTCTTTATTGCCAAAGGCAGAATACAAACTTGGTTTGTTGATCCCTAACCCATTCGTTAAATCACTTAATGAAGTTCCAACATACCCTTTTTTCCAAAAGATGCGCATTGCTTTATCCAGCGCCTCTTCCTTATCGAAACCTAACTTTCGACCACCTGCCATTTTTAGTCCTAAAAATATTTTTGGAAATTTGTTGACAGCCATTGTACCGATCGGTACATTTTAATCAACCATACCGATCGGTACAAAACAAATAACACTAAAAAGGAAACATCATGTCAGTTAAAATTGAAAACCAAATTGCATTAGTAACCGGTGCCAACCGCGGAATCGGCAAAGCCATCGTTGAATCTTTTATCAGTCACGGAGCAAAAAAAGTTTATTTGGCAGTGAGAGACACTTCGTCGACAGCTGAATTAGAAAACAAATACGGAGACAAAGTCGTACCTGTACAGGTTGATGTGTCAGATGCTCAAAGTATCAAAGACCTTGCCCAATCGGCTCAGGATGTCACCTTATTGGTAAATAACGCAGGTGTGTTGCAAATCGCGGCGCCACTCGATCCTCACTTCGAAGAGTCCTTTGAGAAGGAGCTGTCTGTTAACGCCTACGGCTTATTGCGCATGGCACAAGCATTTACACCAATAATTGAGAAAAACAACGGTGGCGCGTTAGTTCAATTAAACTCAGTTGCCTCAATCAAGAACTTCCATGACTTAACCAGCTATTCTGCATCGAAAGCAGCGAGTTATGCCATAACGCAAGGCCTAAAAGAATCACTTGAACCTAAAGGCATACAGGTATTAAGTGTTCATCCAGGTCCAATTGCCACCGACATGGCCGCACAAGCTGGAATGGAAGGTATGGGGGAACCGACTTCAGTGGTTGCAGAAGGCATTGTAAAAGCCCTTGCCGCTGGCGAGTTTCATCTTTTCCCAGACAGCATGGCTAGAGATTTTGGTGGTGCGTACCAGTCTTACGCTGAGAACGTAATCGAAGCACAACCTGCAGAATAAGTTTCTGCGCAGCAGTTGCAAACACATATACCAGAGGTTTTAGGTTCACCCCTACTCCTCTGGTGTTGCGTTAAATACTTAATATGATTCTTCACCTGTTGAGTTAAAACCTAACCAAAACTTAAGATTCTGAAGCTGCAATCAACGCATCCCACCAGTCGTACAGATACAATGAAATGTATACAGGCACTAATGCCCATAACAACGGATCGTCCCAAAATGATGAGGTTGTGCCTACAGCCGCGACAGCAATTAACATCAGCTCAGTGACACCGATAAAAATGAACCACTTTGTAAAATGCGCCAGCAACCGTTGCCCGGTATGAGTTAAACGCGTTTTTTGGTAAGTGGCCTCAAATATGCCAATAACCCCGGCCGCCATTAAAAGTCCAACTATGGCTAAAATGGCAGATTGGTTTTTCTGCTCCATGAATCGCATATTGTCAAAAGTTACGACATACAACAGAGGCAATACAATACACAAAGTAATTAGATGCCGAGTTAGTACTTCTAAGTAAAATTTATTATTAGTAAATCGAGTGGTTTGCACTTTTAAAAATCCTGTATCAAAACAATGTCATGCCACACTATTCAGCATCGTAGACAATATCCCCCATGACAACCGTCATTAATACTTGTGTTTGTTTTATCTTTGACAGCGGCAATCGAGTAATGTCATCACTTAACAATACAAAATCAGCGGATTTCCCTACCGAAATCGAACCTGTTATGTCATCTATCCCCAAGCTTTTTGCCGCATTGATGGTGTATGCATCAATAGCCGATTTAATGTCTGGCAAGCCCGATTTTCCCATTATTACGCTATTGGCAATACCCACTAATGGGTTAATTTCGTGAACATTCCAGTCGCTACTTAACGTGACATTTGCTCCTTTGTCATACATTTCTCGCAAATTCATTAAGCGTTTTGTTCGTTTTTTCCCTAAAAATGCTTCTGACCATTGATGTTGGTGATAGGCCACATAGTCTGATCCCACTTGATAGTCCGCAGTCACATTGAGTTTCGCGAAACGCTTCACATCTTTGTTTGACACTAACTCTACGTGCGTTAGGGTGTAATCCCTTCTTCCAGCTTTACGTCTTATTTTTTCAATTGCATTGAGAGACTCGTTCACACCGCCATCACCTATAGCATGAATATGGGCGCCATATCCTGTCTGGTCTAGTTTTTCTAGCCATATGGCCATTTGTTGCTGGGGAATATAATTAATGCCGTATGGGTTTTCAGGAATGTACGTATCATTGTATGGTTTTAATAACTTGGCGGTGCCATTAATGACAATACCGTCGCTGTACATCTTTACCTGCTCAACCAGTAACAACTCTTCTTTGTTGCTATTTTTTATAGATTTTAAGTACTTGAGTTGTTTTTCCATGGGTTCAGTTGGGTAAATCCAAGGGCGAATTGATACCCTTGCGGTTAAATCACCATTTTTTTCTGCCGCTTTCCATACGTCAAACCAACCGCGTTTCCAATACAAACGCCCGTCACCTATCGTGGTGATGCCATGCGCTGCGGCTTCTTGTAATCCTGTCATCAGGCCTTGGTAACTCCTTGAAAACTTGTTGGTTAAACTGTTCCAGGCCTGTTCCATCACTAAGTCGCCGGCATTGTCCAGCAAGATGCCAAGCAGTTCTCCGTCCTCATCTTTTAGAATTTTGCCACCTTGTGGGTCCCGACTATGTTTGCTGATCCCCGCCTCATACAAAGCCGCAGAATTCACCCACATGGAATGAGAGGTTTGCTCCATGATGACAACAGGTTGTTCAGGAAAAATGTCATCAATAATCTCAAGCGGTGTGTAGTCACTGTTTTCACTTAGTACCGCATCAATCGAAAACCCATATCCCATGACCCAGCCTGTTGCAGCCGCTTCTTTTTTACATTTAGTTAAATACGGAATTTGCTGTTCTAGCTCCGCTTCTTTGCCAAGCTCACACTCACCGCCAACATTAGATGCCGCCTCAAACACATGGTTATGATTATCGATAAACCCAGGCATCAGAAATCCACCTTCAGCGTCGATAACTTGGGTATCCGACGTTTTGAGCCTTAACGCTTGAGAGTTAGAACCAATTAACTCAATGTAGCCATCTGAAACGGCTATTGCACTGGCCCCAGAATGGCCATGTATTTTGGCATTGATAATGATAGTTTCAGTGGCCTTTGCAACTGAAAATCCGGATGCAAGCGATACAAAAATGCTTAGACCTAAAAGTATCTTCTTCATGACGATTATTAGTTTTCGATTGAGATAGATGAGTTGAATTATAATGCAAAACGTCTTTTAGGCTTCGTATTAGATAGTACTTAATGACTTAAAACTTATCGACCATGCTGCTTTTTGGCCAGTTTGTCAGCTTCACAAATTGACTCGCCAGAGTTACAATATTTTCCGAACGCTAAAAGAACAGGAGAACAAGATGATTGTAATGTTAACCCACCCGGTAAAAACGTTGAATTAACTCGAAATCACAATATCGTCTTTTATACGTTTTAGTTCCCCTCTTTTTACCCGGTGGCTCATACCAATCTTCATATATTTATGAAGTTTGGCATTATACCCGGGGTTCATGATATTCATTAACCCTGTGTCTTTTTGTGCAGAAATTTTCTGTATATCAAGGAACATTTCTAATGAGTACCACTTATTCATTACGCCAACTTGGTTGGCAACCTTATTATCAACAACAACTGTCTTTAGAAGAATACGAATCTTGTTTCATCGCTCGTGTGATATCACATCACAAAAGTGAGTTTGTGCTGCAACTTGAAGAGCGACAACATCATTTGAATATGAACATAAACTTCCCGGCTATGACGGTGGGAGACTGGTTATTGCTCGATGAAAATCTGCAATTTGTCAGGTTGTTAGAAAGAAAATCCAAAATATCTCGAAAGGCAGCGGGCACCGAAGTCAAAGAGCAGCTCATCGCCGCTAACATTGATGTATTGTTTATTGTGACTTCGTTAAACCAAGACTTTAACCTAAACCGCATCGAACGATACTTAGCTATTGCCCATGAGGCTCAAATAGAACCTGTCATCGTGCTGACAAAACGAGATCTCAACCCAGAACATTCGGACTTGATAGATAAGGTGAAAAAATCAGAGCCTGACATTCAGGTAATCGCCGTAAACGCTCTGTCATCTGATGATGTCTCTTTATTAGATAGCTGGTGCCAAACTGGAAAAACGATATCAGTAATGGGATCGTCCGGTGTAGGCAAGTCTACATTGATCAATACATTGTTGGGCGAAGCACAACAATCTACGGGTTCAATAAGGACAGATGACGATAAAGGCCGTCATACCACAATCGCCCGTTCCATTCATATCATGTCAAACAAAGCGGTGCTGTTAGACACGCCTGGCATGCGCGAATTACAGCTGGCAACGTGTCAGGACGGCTTGGCCCAGACTTTTTCAGATATTGAAAATTTGGCAAAACACTGCCGGTTTACCAACTGCCAACACCAATCGGAACCTGGCTGTGCGGTGCAACAAGCGATTGAGTCTGGAGAGTTGGAGCCACGTAGACTGAAAAATTTTGTGAAACTTTACAAAGAGGAACAAAGAAATAGCGCTAGTCTCGTAGAACGAAGAGCCAGTGACAAAGCACTAAGCAAAATGTATCGCCGCGTGTTAACCGGTAGCCAAAAAATGAAAAAAGGACTTTAAAGCCACAACTAAGGCGAGGTTACCCTCGCCTTTATTAAATAATCTACTTGTAATCGGTCACCTAGATTTCTTCAGAACAATCAAAATAAAGCTCAAACAAATTTCCAAAGGGATCTTCCAGATAGAACATTTTGGCTGGTTTATTATCATCATCTGGATGATAACGCATGATATCCATCCTCACTTTACCACCTAATTATTGAGTTAACATCGTAAACTTCCAATACATTATGAGTCTGTGTGTTCAATCATTAAAGGGTTATTGAGTAATACCTGAGTAAAATTCACTGCCTACGTTGCTACTCGTCGTCTGGTCTGTTCTTATAAAAAAATTGAAGCACATATTGGCGCACCTAGATGCCATAAATTGGCATCAAATATTCGTATTTGTGAACTTATATAACTATTTATCAAAATAAAGTCTGATCCACATACGAACTGAGCGAGCCTCGACTCTCCTCCACATGCCACCATACACTTAACCAATTAGACAGCTTTACCCTTTATCCATACACCCTACGTACATATATTTCAGTCTAATACTACCACTCCAAGATTTCACCAACGAAAATCATAATTAACAAACAGTTAAAAACATTCCATTGTCACAACTCCTTCATAAACCTTTAACCTAAAACTGTACTTTATTTGTACCGAATTTGTATAATAATCTAACCTTGTTCATTTCTTGACCAATTGATCAACAATAATAACAAGGGCAATAATATGAGTAACTTTAAAAATCGAAGCAAATATTCAACAGTGGGCTTATCCACGCTAATACTGACACTCTCGTCAATGGCGACGGCCGCTGAACCTTCTGGCTATTACGACACAATCAACTCGAGTAACGCACAATCACTTCATGCGTCGTTACATGAGATCATTGACGATCATCAACGATTTCCTTACACAAGTAGTTCAACCGATACATGGGATATTCTGGAAGTAGCCGATCAAGATCCTGATAACGCAAGTCGCGTTATCGACATATACAAAAACGCCAGCTACGCGAAAGAAGGTGGTGGCAACTCTTTCTATAATCGAGAACACTCCTGGCCGAAGTCTTATGGCTTCCCAAAAGATGGTTCGAGCAACTATGCCTATACCGATACACACCATTTGTTCATTGCAAACAGTGGTTACAACTCGAGCCGCAGCAATAAACCGTACGCAAATTGCTCAAGCGGTTGTTCAGAAAAAGTGACTGAAAACAACAACAATCGTGGTGGAAGCGCCACAGAATCAAATTGGACGGAAGGCTCGTTTGCCGATGGCTCATGGGAAACATGGTCAGGTAGACGTGGTGATGTCGCACGGGCACTCATGTATATGGCGGTGCGTTATGAAGGTGGCGTGCACGGCGTTACTGGCCATAACGAGCCTGACCTCATTCTTACTGATGACAGAAGTTTAATTGCTAACTCGAATCAAGGTAGCAACATATCCGTTGCTTACATGGGCCTGAAATCAGTATTATTGCAATGGCATTATGAAGACCCAGTTGATGATTTTGAACGAAGACATAATGATGCAGTTTATAGTTTCCAGGGCAACCGAAACCCATTCATTGACCGCCCAGAATTCGTAGCCTGCGTGTTTGAAAACAGTTGTTCGGGACTAGGTGGCGGTTCTGGTGGTGAAAACGGTGGCGGAGAAACGCCCACCAACAATGTCGCGTGGATAAACGAATTACACTACGATAATCAAGGCGGAGATACGGGCGAATTTGTAGAAATCGCCGGAACTGCAGGCACTTCACTATCGGGATGGTCATTAGTAGGTTACAACGGCAATGGCGGCGGTGATTACAAAACCATTTCTTTAAGTGGCGCTATTCCAAATCTACAAAATGGTTTAGGAACTAAGTCCTTTAATTTTAGTGGCTTACAAAATGGCGGCCCTGACGGAATTGCATTAGTCAATGACGCAGGCGTTGTGATTCAATTCATTAGTTATGAAGGTAGCATGACAGCTACGTCAGGCCCCGCTAATGGCTTGACGTCAGAAGATATTGGCGTGAGCGAAACAAGCTCTACGTCAAAGGGCCACTCCTTGCAATTAAGCGGCTCAGGGTTGAATTATTCTGATTTTGTTTGGCAATCACCTAAAACGGATTCTCCCGGTTCGATAAATTCCGGTCAAAGTTTTTTAGGTAATTAACACATAAGCTCAATTCAAAGGGTCACCCATTAGACAGACCGAGTCAATAGCACGAGTGAGCTTATGCCGCTCGTGCAGCGTAATTAATTGTTTTTCCTGGCCAAGTTGTTATCAATTTATTCGCGATTCGTTTTTCGTTTGTTTGT
>Ga0213831_1000156_pt1 | contig 88546 bp, 87 predicted proteins | sample SWATP12_FD_163421 | JGI IMG/M metagenome (GOLD analysis project Ga0213831, IMG submission 163421) | Coastal seawater microbial communities from Marineland, Florida, United States - SWA TP1 #2 | ecosystem: Environmental > Aquatic > Marine > Coastal | place: USA: Florida | collected 2016-08-06 | reverse complement strand
TGTACATGTCCACTTTACAATCGATAGATCTGGTCAATTTGGTAGACGATATCAAGGCTTGGGCCGTTGCGCTAGGCTTTCAGCAGGTTGGTATCAGTGATATTGATCTTAGTCAGCATGAATATGCTCTGCAACAGTGGCTGGATAACCAGTATCACGGCGAAATGGATTACATGGCCAGCCATGGCATGAAGCGGGCCCGGCCGGCAGAATTGGTACCGGGCACTGTTCGGGTAATATCAGTAAGAATGGATTACCTCCCTCCGGATGCGTCATTTGCCCGCCATCTTAAAGACGGCGACATGGCCTATATTTCCCGCTATGCCCTGGGCCGCGATTATCACAAGGTGTTGCGTAAAAAGCTCAAACAGCTTGGCGAGCAGATCAGTGAGCGGCTGGCAGGTACCCAGTACCGTCCGTTTGTGGATTCCGCACCGGTACTGGAACATGCCATCGCCGAAAAAGCCGGACTGGGCTGGACCGGCAAACACTCGCTTACCCTGAATAAACAAGCCGGTTCGTGGTTTTTCCTTGGTGAGTTATTTATTAACCTGCCGCTGCCGGTCGATGAGCCGGTAGAAGAAAACTGTGGTACCTGCACCGCTTGTATGACCATGTGCCCCACTCAGGCCATCGTCGCCCCCTACCAGGTCGACGCCAGACGCTGTATTTCCTATCTGACCATTGAATATAACGGCGTTATCCCGGAGGATTTACGCCCTGCCATGGGGAATCGTATTTACGGTTGCGATGATTGTCAGTTGGTATGCCCGTGGAATCGTTTTGCCCCGGTAACAGCAGAAAGTGACTTTCACCCACGCCAGGTGCTTCACGGGCAGTCGTTACTGACCTTATTTGGCTGGGGCGAAAAGACATTTTTGCACAACACCGAAGGCTCGCCGATTCGCCGCATCGGTTATGAAAAATGGCAGCGCAATCTTTGTGTTGCTATCGGCAATGCACCGTATTCAGAAGAGTATATTACCGCGCTCAATGCAGCAAAAGATGAAGCCTGTGAACTGGTTTTGCCCCACTTAGAATGGGCGTTGGCGCAACAGCACCGTAAACACCAGGCCAACAGTGACGAGAACCGCCAGTTAGCCAGGCTAACCCGGACTATTGAGAAAGGATTGCCGCGCGATGCTTAAGGTCACGCGGCTAAGTATCGCTTTTTATTTGTGATACTGGGCACTTAAGCGGTGTACCGCCTCCACAAACACGCCGGCGTGCTCAGGCGGCACATCCAGGTGGATACCGTGACCAAGGTTGAATACGTGGCCAGTGCCTTCACCAAAGCCCGCCAGAATATCGCCAACTTCCTGCTCGATTCGCGCCGGTGGTGCATATAACATAGACGGGTCCATATTGCCTTGCAGAGCAACTTTGTCGCCGACCCGGGCTTTTGCCTCGGCTATATCGATGGTCCAGTCGAGACCGACCGCATCACAGCCGGTTGCTGCGATAGCTTCCAGCCACATGCCGCCGTTTTTAGTAAACAGCGTAACCGGCACGCGGCGTCCTTCGCTCTCGCGGGTTAAGCCTTCTACAATACGCTGCATATACTGCAACGAGAATTCTTTGTAATCCCGTGGTGACAACACGCCGCCCCAGGTATCAAACACCATTACTGATTGTGCACCGGCGGCAATTTGTGCATTTAAGTAACTGGTCACAGAGTCTGCCAGTTTACCCAGCAGTGCGTGCAATACCTGCGGCTCAGCAAACGCCATTTTCTTAATCTTAGTAAAGGCTTTGCTCGAACCACCTTCAACCATATAGGTGGCCAGTGTCCACGGACTGCCGGAAAAGCCGATCAGAGGCACGTCGCCTTTAAGCTCACGGCGAATAGTGCGCACAGCATTCATCACATACTGGAGCTCGCCTTCCGGGTCGGGTACACCAATACGGTCGACATCCGCTTTACAGGTAATCGGGCGCTCAAAACGCGGGCCTTCACCGGTTTCAAAATATAAGCCCAGTCCCATTGCGTCAGGAATGGTAAGAATATCCGAGAACAGTATCGCAGCGTCCAGCGGGAAACGGCGCAGGGGTTGCAAGGTGACTTCGCAAGCCAGCTCGGCGTTTTTACACAACGACATGAAGTCGCCGGCAACGGCTCGGGTGGCTTTATATTCTGGTAAATAACGACCAGCCTGACGCATCATCCATACCGGCGTTACGTCTACAGGTTGCTTGAGCAACGCACGCAGATAGCGGTCATTTTTTAAAGCTGGGCGCTCAAGGCTGCCATTGGTTTCTGCCATGGGGATCCCCGGAATCAATTACACTACAAAAAATTGGCGGCGAGTATAGCAAGATTTGGCGAATGATGCGTATAAATGAGCAGCCTGATGAAAATTGCAGCGATTTACTTGATTTATCGCAAATGCTCTGCTACTACTATAAACCATAAGTACAGAAGCTCGCCAACGGGCCCTCAGCTAAACATACTCAAACCCCGCACTTTGCGGGGTTTTTTATTGCGTTTTTACCGATAAAAAGGCCGACTTAAGGCGCCTGACGAAGTCGCTCGATTAGCGCTTCGAGTATCTTGCCGGCAATCGACAATTTAGGTGGCAACATTGGTAGGTTATCAATGTGATACCAGTCTGCATCAACGATTTCTTTCTCATCGATAACGATTTCTCCGCTGTCATATTCGGCCAGGTAGCCCATCATCAGTGAATGCGGGAAAGGCCAGGCCTGACTGCCAAAGTATTCCAGGTTTTTTATTTTGACTCCCACCTCTTCACCGACTTCCCGGTGCGTGGCCTGTTCGACGCTTTCGCCGCTTTCAACAAAGCCGGCAATAATCGAATACATTTTGGGATTACTGTGCCGCACACCTCTGGCTAACAGGATTTCCTTACCGCGATAAACCGCCACAATCGTGCATGGCGACACCCTTGGATAACAGCGATGTCCACACTGGTGACACTGTACCGCCATTTCCCAGTCCACAGGTTGGGTAGGTGAACCACAGCGACCACAGAATCGATGAGTGCGCTGAAAATGCACATATTGCCAGGCGCGGGAGAGGGTTTCATAGGTTACCGGCGGCTCACTGGTCATCAATTCGCGTAAACCAGCATTGCGCCAGCCCGCAGCACTGATATTCTCGGCACCGAGATCGATAATATATAACGGATGAGAGAGCGGTAAGTCAGCGGCATGCAGGTGGTGAACCTGATCCTGATAATGATGTAAAAAAGGCAAATCTGACCAACTCATTAATGGCAGCAGATCACCTTCTTCAGGCACCAGTAACTGATCGCGATTGAAGATAAGCCAGTGACCCGGCTGCACTAAGGAGTTTCCTGTAAACTTTAACATATCAGCTACCATTACGACGTTAGGTATATCCTAACACAGTGGCATTTAATTGAGCCAAGAAGCGCTGCCTTTTTCCTTGCTGCACGGTTAATTCCTATTATCCTTTAGGTGGTTAAGGTGAATTATTTCCGACTGTCATTTGTGAGACTCTGAGGCAGTGTTATACTCAAATTAGATTGATGACAACCTCATGAGGAAGTTCAGAGTGTTAAATCAGGTAGAAATAGCCCGGCAACGCTGGGGCGGAGCGAGTAAAACCATTGATAACTGGCTGGATGAACGCCGACAGTTGCTGATCCAGTATTGCCATTTAGCCGGGGTCAATTACCAATCAGCCAATACTCTGCCTGATGAAGCCGAGGTAAACGAATTTTGTGCACTACTTATGGACTACCTGTCGGTAGGCCATTTTGAAGTATATGAAATGCTGGTCAGCGACGATAACGATGGACAAGCCCTGAAACAGGAGTTATTTCCAAAAATCAGCGCGACTACCGATCAGGCCCTGGACTTTAACGATCAATTTGCCGAAGGCTTTAACGCACAGAATACCGGGGAGTTTGAAGTGGCCATTACTCAGTTAGGAGAAGCTCTGGATGATCGCTTTGAACTGGAAGACAGGTTAATTCAAAGGATGCATGGCCTGGTCAATGACTCTGTCACCGGGTAGCAGTTAGCGTCCTGGCCCTTAAACCGTTATCATAATTTCTTATGCCACTAATTCGTATCAAAATTATTAAAATTCAGCATGAAAAATAGCACTATAATAAGTAAAGCAAGAGCCTACTGTGAGCAACGGGGAGCACGATTTACCCCACTTAGGGAAAAGGTGTATGAACTCATGCTGGAAAAGCACGGCCCCATGGGAGCCTATGAACTGCTCGACGGTCTCAAAGAAACCGAGTCCAGCGCCAAACCGGCAACCGTATACCGGGCACTGGATTTTTTGCTCGACTTTGGTCTGATTCATCGTCTTGAATCCACTAATGCGTTTGTGGCCTGCTATCATTTTGGTTGCCACCACCCGGTACAGTTTCTAATTTGCGACAGTTGTGGTGACGTCTCAGAGATACAGTCGGAAGGTTTGAAAGAAACCCTGGATAACCAGGCAAAACAACACGGCTTCAAAATTTCCAAGCAAACCATTGAAGCCCATGGCCTTTGTGCAGACTGTCAGGAGAGTGAGTCAACTACACTGGGAGAAGAACAACATGAATGCTGAGTTCGTAAACCCTTTTATCGGCGGTCTGTTAAACGTGTTGGAAACCATGGCGCAGACCACGCTAACCCCCGGTAAACCCAAGAAAAAGAGTGATGACGTGGCCCACGGCGACGTATCAGGATTAATCGGCATGGTAGGGCCCAATGTAAAAGGCTCAATGTCCATTACGTTCGATGAAGGGTTAATTCTGAGCATCATGCAAAACATGCTGGGCGAAGCGTCCAGTGAAATTGATGCAGAAGTTGCCGACATGGTAGGTGAAATTACCAACATGATTTGTGGTAACGCCAAGCGCGATCTGGCCGAGAAAGGTTATGAGTTTGGCATGGCTACGCCAGTTGTTGTCTCCGGAAAGCAACACAGTATAAGCCATCAGGTAGACGGGCCGAAGATTATTTTGCCGTTTAACCACGAACTCGGAAAGGCATATCTGGAAATCTGCTTTGATAAATAATTACTGGCACTCTGAAAAAATTACCCTACCACCTCATCCCCGAGGGTTTCATTTAGTTACTGATTCAATCACCGGCGCGTTACCGCTGATTCGTGATGTTGAGGTAGGTTTACTGCACCTTATGCTGCAACATACCAGCGCCAGTTTAACCATCAATGAGAATGCCGACCCTTCAGTAAGAAAGGATTTAGAATCTTTTTTTAATCATACAGTTAAAGAAAACACACCGTATTTCATCCATACCTACGAAGGGCCTGATGATATGCCCGCTCATATCAAAAGCAGCCTCATGGGATGTCAGTTAACTATCCCGGTACAGCAAGGGCGGCTTGCCCTCGGTACCTGGCAGGGCATCATTCTCGGCGAACACCGTGACAGCGGCGGCTCGCGCTCAATTATTGCTACTCTCCAGGGCCAGTCAGGCTTATAATTGTTAAACTATAGTTTAATGCTGGCACAGCTTTAGCATATAACTGCAGGACACACTTATTGCCAACACAGGAAGTCAATAATGAAAAAATCAACTATTACTCTCGCACTCATTGCCGCAGGCTTAGTTTCTGCTCCGTCATTCGCTCAGGAATCAGAAGCGCAAGACTGGGCTGGTATCTATGGACTCTACTACAGCACCGACGAAGGCAAACCAGAGCCGACCGGACAGCTCGATGATGGTTTTGGTCTGGGAGCTGAATACGGTTTCCGTTTCGATGAAAGCTGGGCAGCAAGAATTTCAGCTTCGTATCTTGATTTAGATGGTACCAACGGCGGCAGCGATGAAAGCGGCCCGATGTTGGGTGTTGATGCCATGTACTTCTTCCAGGACGACCTTTTCTATGTTTTCGGTGGTTTATACCATCAGGACGTCGGCGATGATTACCAAATGCTGGGTTACGGTATGGGTAAACACTGGGCCGTTAACGACGATGTTGCCGTTATCAGTGAAATTGCGGCTTACCGCGATCTGAGCGACAATTTATACGACTACAGTGTGAAGCTGGGTGTCTCTTACACTTTCGGCAGCACTTCAAGCTACTCAGAGCCAACGCCTGCGCCTATGACTACAGCCGCACCGGCTGACTCCGACTACGATGGCGTGGTGGATTCTCTGGACAAGTGCCCGGGTACGCCTTCAGGCACAGTAGTAGACAGCATGGGCTGTAACGCTGATAAAGATGGCGACGGCGTCATTAACAGCCAGGACCAGTGCCCGAACACCCGTGCCGGTGTAGCTGTTGACGGCGTAGGCTGTGCAATCGAGCCAGACTCAGATAACGACGGTGTTATCGACAGTCAGGACGCCTGCCCTGACACACCAAAGGGCGATAAAGTGCACCCCAACGGTTGTACCATATTCACCGCGGAAGAAGTATCGATTGAAGTTCGCATCCTGTTCGCTAACAACAGCGCTTCAATCGAAGATACCAGTGATCCGCAAATTGAAGATCTTGCTGCGTTCCTGAACCGTTACGGCAGTACTTCAGCTACCATTGAAGGTCACTCGTCAGCACCTGGTGCAGCAGCATACAACAAGGACTTATCTTTGCGTCGTGCTAAAGCATTAAAGTCTGTACTGGTTAACGAATACGATATCGATGCTAGCCGCTTAGATACAGTAGGTTACGGTGAAGAGCGCCTGTTAGATACCGCGAACACCAAAGAAGCACACCACTTAAACCGTCGTATTGAAGTTAAAGTGAGTGAAACTATCGAAGTACCAGCGCAGTAATGAAAAGCTGAACTAACTACGATAAAAAACGCCTGCATCTGCAGGCGTTTTTTTGGATATAGCGACTAAGCAAAGATTACAGACTGGCCCTAACCTGATCTCGTAGAGACCGGGTAGGATGGCCCAGAACCTGGCTCAAAGTTTTACTATCATCGAACAATGCGCCCTGTGCCGCACCGGCATCAGAATCTGCCAGCATGTCTGCCAAAGGAGAAGGTAAACCAGCCTGTTTCAGGGCCGCGCTAAATTCATCCTGAGGTAAGTCGATATACGGGATATTTTTGCCAGACTCGATACAAACCAATGCGCACAGTTCGGCAAGGGTATAACTTTCATCGCCCGCCAGGTCATAGACTCTGCCGGTTTGAGGGACATCGCTTAACAGTATCCTCGCCGCCGCTTCGGCATAATCCTCACGGGCAGCAGAGCTGATTCGTCCTGTCCGGGCGCTACCGATAAAACCATCATTTTCCAGCGCTGGCCCAATGCTTGCCAGATAATTTTCGGTATACCAGCCATTTCGCAGCAGCACAAAACCTACACTACTTTGCAGCAGGTAGGACTCTGTTTCTTTGTGCTCGGTTGCCAGCATCAGAGGCGAATCATCCACTTTCAATAAGCTGGTATAGGCGAGCAGATTCACACCTGCGTGTTGCGCCGCGTCAATGACATTTTGATGTTGAACCACTCGCTGCCCCACTTCACTGGAGGAAATTAACAGCAATTTTTCTACGCCGGTAAGGGCTGCCTTTAAAGCTTCCGGTGCAGAGTAATCAGCAGTGCGCACCTGTATACCGAGTGTTCTCAGATCAGATGCTTTCTCCGGGTTACGCACAATAGCAACGATCTGGCTGGCATCCAGCCCTTTAAGTAAATGTTTAATAACAAGCCGGCCCAATTGGCCGGTAGCACCAGTCACAGCAATCATAAATAACTCCTTGGTTCGGTGTTGTTGTGGATTGATACTCAGTTTGCGCCTATACTTACCAAAAGAAAGTACATACCTTTTAGTAAGTATTGATTTCACTATCAATAACGAGAATTCAACGATGAATAACAGTATGACAGAAGGTTCAGAACCCACCCTGACTGACAAATTCCAGCGGGGAAATGTATTAGCTAACAGCTGCCCTTCCCGCAGTATTTTGCAGGACGTTACCAGTCGTTGGGGCGTACTGGTGCTATTTGCGCTGTTACAGGGAACGCACCGCTTCAGCGAACTACGAAAAGCCATAGCTGGAGTGAGTGAGAAAATGCTGTCTCAAACGCTTCATGCGCTGGAAGCAGATGGCTTCGTACTTAGAACTGCACACCCGGTTATTCCCCCTCATGTAGAATACAGTCTGACTGATTCTGGCCACGAAGTTGCAAACCGGGTTGAAGAACTGGTGAACTGGATTGAAGTTAATATAAACCCGATTTTAAGTGCGCGGGATAAGTACTCGTCACTCAAATCCGACTAAGTCAACCGGACAGTATAAAGAACATCCTCTAGCCTGTGGCTGGTGCTTGCATAATAGGCAGTTAGTTATTATTCTCGTTTAGAGCTGACAGCTTGCAGTAAACATTTCTATTGCATCCCAGCAGCGCTCACTCCAAAAAACTGGCAGGGATTGCCAAAAGCCCTTATCAGTTTTGTTTCAAACTGCACTTTGGCAATACGCAATATTTGATGAGAAGTTAATATGTCCTGTGCCATATCTGTTTTAATGCCTGTATTGAATGGTGACTTTACCCACCTTTCTGAAGCGATTGACAGCATTCTCGGACAATCATTCACAGACTACGAGTTCTTAATTGTGGATGACGGCAGTAATCAGGAAACTAAGGACTTTCTGGCTGACTACGCAGCAAAAGACAAACGAATCATCATAATTACCAATCCTGCCAATATTGGTGTCGGCAATTCACTGAACAAAGGGCTTAGTTGCGCCACTGGACGCTACATCGCCCGGCATGATGCCGACGACGTGGCACATCCGGAACGTTTGGCGAAGCAATTTGCTTACATGGAAGCCCACCCCGACATCGTGTTGAGTTGTACAACGGTAAACCATATTGATATGCAGGGTAACCCTATTGGTGGTTATCCGGTTAGTACCGACAGCGAATTATTGGAAGCCGAGTTACTACTAAATAGTAGGCTGTGTCATCCGAGCCTAATGTTCAGAACCGAAGCAATCCGGGAGAATGGCGGTTACCCGGTGACTAAAAGTGCTCAGGATTATTTGCTGTACCTGAAGTCATTAAAAGCGGGGTTTAGGTTTGGTGGGATTGATGAGCCTTTGGTTAATTACCGGATAAATACGGAAAGTATCACGCGCAAAAATAGGGGCAAGCAGTTATCGACTGCCCAGGCAGGATCTTATGACCATGTTACACGACTGGTAGGTGAAATTGACCCTCATGCGTTTGAGCGTTTTTGGTTTTTTGTGGCAACTCAGGGCCAGAGTGAGCTACGGATCAGCGATATAAAAAAGTTACGTCCGTTACTTACCTTCATTCGACAGACCCCCCCGTACTACCAGGCATGGAAGGGTTCGTTTCGCTATGTTTCCCGTAATGCGTTAGAGCTAGGATTTTCATTGCAAAAACTTATTATTGCTGTTTATTTTCGCTATTTCTTTAACGCAGATTATTAATGGAGTACTGTGTGGAGGTTTACTTTTATCATCCCGACTTTGCCAATTATACCGCAGCAGAAATATTGGAATTGGAAGAAGATTGGCGTTATTTCGCCACAGGACCTAAAGTCTGGATTGTCCAAACTTACATTAGGCTAAAAAAAGCAGGTTATCCGGTAATCGCCACATCAAAACCGCCAAAGTCCGGAATAGTTGTACTGCACTATGAGCAATTCACCACCTTCTGGAACGAAGCTCCCTCAACAAGAGGCATCGTCACAGTGATGGTTAGAGCAGACCGGGTAGAGAGTAAATTCTCTGATTTTGAGATCCTCCAAAATCAACACTTTTCTGATGCGCAGAAATTCTTTTTCATACCACACTGGCCTCAACCAAATATCATTCAGAGGAACAGCGACCGAGGCACTACGATTAAGAACATTGCATTTAAAGGCTTTCTTAGCAATTTAAACCCGATACTTGAGTCTGATGCATGGGCGACTTTTTTAGCCCAGCGAAATATTCAATGGGTAGCTGACGGTCAGCAATGGGATAGTCTGGATGCCAGATACGATTTGATTAACTGGAATGATTACAGTGAAACCGATCTTATTGTGGCCTTAAGGCAGGATTTAGCCCTTAATTATCCGGATAAACCTGCCTCGAAACTAATAAATGGCTGGACTGCTCAGGTTCCTTGCATACTTGGTCCGGAAATAGCGTATCAGGAACTGAGAAAAAGTGAGCTCGATTATATAGAAGTGAGCAATTTACGAGGACTAATGGATGCTGTTGATCATTTGATTAATAACCCCGATGTGTATAGGAAAATGATTAGTAATGGTGCTGTGCGGGCTAACGATTTTTCTGTCGATAGTATTATTGAGCGTTGGGGGAAACTCTTGTTCGATACAATCATTCCCCAGGTTAGCCGGCCTCTATCTAAAATATACTACTCTTTATCTATTGGTGAGCGCAGAAAACTCAAGCAATTGACAGGAAATAGCTAAACTAATGATAAGAAAGAGCACGGTAACACTGGAAAACTACTGGGTAATATTTGTTGTTTACTCATCTGCCCGGATAGCCGAGAAACATAAACGTTTTAGAGCTTTATTTAAGCTATTCAAAACATTTGGCGCAGAAGGAGTTGTGATTGTAAACAACGCCGCAGATGACGACGCCGTCAAAATTGAAGAATTCTTTGCGGATTATCCAGCAGATAGGGTTACAGGAACCAATCAAAATGCTGAGTTTTCTGGATGGGTAGAAGGACTCACTTATCTAAGAGAAAACAGAAAAATTGATGAGTCAGCATCTTTCATTTTATTAAATGATACTGTATTTAGTCATTATCCGTTGTACCTGTCGTCGGTAGTGAAGTACCTTCAGGCAGCGGCTCAGATCCGTCAGCTACCGGTCCCCGTAATAGGTGGCAGTCTTCATAAAATGGCTCAACGTGAATGCACGATACTGGGCATGAACCTTCCTTCGTTTGTTGCAACAGCAATATTCATGGTAAACGCCAGCGCGGCAAATTTACTTGTTGATCAATGCCAAAAAGTCTTTGGCGAATGCAAAAATGTCTCTACATGGCAAGCTGATTCGTATTCATTATTGAAACAGTTTTATAATGAATCAGGAGCCTATTATGTGGGCAGCTGGTTGTTTTCAGGTGGATGGTACAACAGCAGCAGCTTTGAAGCTTTTAACAAAGATTTATTGAGATTAAAGCTGACAGCGATAATGTGTGAGCACAGTATTTCAGCCAGAATTTTAGCCTCGCAGGGTGAGTTGCTCGACTATGAAGAAGCTGCGCCGTCAAAAGGTTTACTCAGCACACTGCGCCAGTTTACCCTGAGCCAAGTGCGCGCTATTCACAAGTATCGTAATCAATAGACAATCTAATTCAGAAATTTTAGGGTTAAGTAACCGTTTGAATTGATTGATATGCGTCGCGTAAATATTCTTTGTTTTCCATAATCAGTTTTAATTTATTCACAGCCTGCCAGAGTTCTTCAAAGCTGATATACAGTGGTGTAAAGCCAACCCTGAGTAAATCTGGCGCCCTGAAATCCGCGATCACACCCGCGTCAATCCACGCCTGGCAAATCGCATAGGCATGCTGATGCTGAAACGCCAGTTGACTGCCCCTTTCCAGCGCAGAATCAGGCGAAACACAGACAAACTCGTCATCCAGGCCGCAGGCTTTCAGGCATTCCAGAAAAAATTCGCCCATTGCCATGGATTTCTGCCGTACCCGCAACATGTCTACGTCTGACCACACATTCAGCGCTGCTTCTAATACACTCATTGCAATCACTGCCGGAGTACCTGAAAGATTTTGCTTAACACCTGGCACAGGCGCGTAAGCGGAATTAAAGCTAAAGGGCGCAGCATGTCCCATCCAGCCGCTTATGGGTTGTTGAAATTCGCCCTGATGGCGCTGAGCCACATAAATAAATGCAGGCGCACCAGGACCGCCGTTCAGATATTTGTAAGTACAACCAACAGCGAAGTCGGCATTACAGTCATCCAGTTTTACCGGCAGTGCGCCAGCAGAGTGAGCCAGATCCCAAACCACCAGAATTCCTTTTTCATGGGCCAGTTCAGTTATGCGTCGCATATCCAGTAAACGTCCGCTTCGAAAGTTCACCTGAGTCAGCAACAGGATGGCGATACGTTCATCCAGTTGCGTCTCAATCTCACTTTCCTCACTCAATACCAGCTCACAGGAAACCTCGCCCAGTTGTTGCCTGAGCCCCTCAATGACATAAATATCGGTAGAAAAGTTATCAACGGTGGTAATCACTTTGCTTCGGCCTTTCTGCATTTGCAGGGCAGCACTTAATACTTTAAACAAGTTAACCGATATGGAATCACAACAAATTACCTGGCCGGGCGCCGCACCAATCAACGGCGCAATCAGTTCACCACAGTGCTGGGGCAAATCGATCCAGGCGTGTTTATTCCAACTGGTAATGAGGTCCTGCCCCCACTGCTGATTCACAACTTCAACAGCCCTTTCTTTGGCCGCCACAGGTAGTGGCCCCAACGAATTGCCATCCAGATAAATAGTGCCTTGAGGCAGATAAAACTGCTGCCGTAGTGCGGCAAGGGCATCCTGCCTGTCCAGGTTCTGCGCTATGCTCAACATTATCTGCCCTCTTTAAGTAATTGATTGAGAAACAGCTGATAAGCAGGCGTGGCGCTGTGCAACCAGTCGAAATGACCTGCTCCCTCACTGATTATCGCTTCGCTGCCTGCCAGCTCGCTTTGCGTTAAAGGGACGATAGTATCAGCATCGCCCTGGAGCAAAATAATCGGAGCAGATATCTTAGCAGTAGCCGGCGTTGCCGCCGCGTACGCTTCTGGTAACTCATCTGGCATGCCGTTAAAGAAACGCGGCGTAGCAGTTTGACAACTGTTGGTTCCCGTGGCGTAGGAAGCCGGGTCAGTGATGGCGGCCAAGCCAATAACTTTCTCAACCGGGAACGTTAAAGACTGTGCAGCCAGCAAAGCCAGGTGTCCACCTGCCGAGTGACCAGCCAGGTAAACGGGTACGTCACCCAAAGCTTTTTCATCCAGCCATTGTTTAACTGCCGGCAAGGCCTGTTGAATATCGGTTAACGTGCCCGGCCAACCGCCACCCGCATCGCCTGTTCGGCGATACTCAATGGCAAAGGTAGCCACGCCCTGTTTTGCCAGCGCCGTAAAAAGTCCGCGCGCATGAGTGTAATCATAAGCATTCAGCCAGCAACCACCGTGGATAAAAATGAGTGCACTTTGGGTTTTTACCTGAGCTGGCCAGTAGTAAATGCGCTGCAATGAACTGTGTGCATAAGCGATATTCGACGCTGCAATCTGATAACGCTGACTAGCCACTTCACTGTAGGGCAAATTCATTACCTCGTTCTTCGAAGTGTCCGGTAAAGTCTGACATGCCTGCAAAGCGACCAATACGGTCAGGAGGCTGATTATTCTTATCATAGGGGCTTCTCTTCTGCTCCGTTACATACTCGCACTGTAACTCCCGGATACCGGAGTTAAGCGGCCATCAGAGTAACGGCTATTAAAAACCGGTGCAATAAGCAAGGTCAATTGCCTCCGGACAGAAAAAAGTTAGCAAGCACTCACAACCAATTAGACAATTGAAATACATTAGTGTCATAACCGCTGTCATATGCCAGTCGGTATGTAGTCGCCCCGTTGTCGTCACGTTTCGCCGGATAATCATGCTGCAATAGTGGCGTCAATTAAGCACAGCCTTTGTACTTACGACACACGAAAATTACAGCTTATTATATAGGTATGGAGTCCCGAATATGGCACACTTAAGTTCTTCTAAACACAACCAAAGTGCAGCAATGGCATCACCCAATTTCATCGATGGATACTGGTTTTATTTTAATGATGGCGATACCGATATTGCCGTGCACGGCTCTGCCTGGTCAGGAAAAGAAACGGTCTATGTAAACGATAACCCGGTATCGAGCAAACGCGAACTATTGAAAACTGTCAGTGAACACCATTTTGTACACAACGGCCATAAGTACCTTGTGCGGTACCATATTACCAGTTTAATGCGCGGTAATCTGGAGTGCGAAGTGTTTAAAAACGGCGAATTACTCGCGTCTCAGTCAAAAGCATTTGTCTCATCATCCAAACGCAGCTGGCTTAATATTTTGAAAATGTTTGCGTTTGGGTTCTTATTTGGTTTGTCAGCGGTTGCGCTAGTCAAGTACCTGGTTGCATAAGGAGCAGCGCTGTGGAAATCGATGCGCTGCAGATAAAAGCGCTACGACAACAACACCAATGGACCCAGCAACAACTTGCCGAACTATGCGGAGTTAGTCTGAGGACCATTCAGCGGGTAGAAAAAGAAGGTAACGCAGCCACAGAAACGGTGATGAGCCTGAGCGCAGTGTTTGAAGTACCACAGCGTTCCTTACTGGTAGTTCCCAAAGCTGACTCGTCGAGCTGGCAATCGATAAACATTGGCAAACAAACACTCAGTGTTCTACTTGCTCTGTTGATAGGGATCCTTACCGGTGGTGCGTTAATGTACTGGTTGTTAAGCGCTTAACCGTACTTTTAATATTCATCCGGTACTGCGGGACCCGCGTAATTATCAAAGCGTGAAAACTGCCCCTGGAAGGTGAGCCGACAGGTACCGATGGGGCCGTTACGCTGCTTACCAATAATAATTTCAGCCACGCCTTTGTCTTCACTGTTTTCGTGATACACCTCATCACGATAAATAAACATGATTAAGTCGGCATCCTGCTCGATTGAGCCGGATTCCCGCAGGTCCGAGTTAACCGGACGTTTATCGGCCCGTTGTTCCAGGCTCCGGTTAAGCTGTGAAAGGGCGATAACAGGGATGTTCAGCTCTTTGGCCAGCGCTTTGAGTGAGCGTGAAATCTCCGCAATCTCCAGCGTACGGTTGTCGCTTAATGATGGTACCCGCATAAGCTGCAGGTAATCCACCATGATCATGCTTAGTCCGCCGCGCTCCCGGGCCAGCTTTCTGGCGCGGCTACGCACGTCCATGGGCGTCAGGCCGGAGGAGTCATCCACATAGATATTGTCTTTTTCTTTGAGCATCGCCATGGTGTTTGAAATACGCGCCCAGTCTTCATCGTCGAGCTGTGCGGTACGGATTTTAGTTTGATCCACCCGGCTGAGTGATGCCAGCATACGCATCATGATCTGTTCCGACGGCATCTCAAGGCTGAATACCAGTACCGGTTTGTCTTCCGCCAGCATGGCATTTTCCGCCAGGTTCATCGCGAAGGTGGTTTTACCCATTGAGGGACGGGCGGCAACAATAATCAGATCGGAAGGTTGCATACCACTGGTTTTTTTATCCAGATCGGAAAAACCGGTGGTTACCCCGGTGACTTCCCGGTTGTCTTTAATCAGCGCTTCAAGACGGTCGATGGTTTTACCCAACACCGACTCAATACTCTGTGGCCCTTCTGAGGCACCGGTGCGCCGTTCCGCAATCTCAAACACTTTGCTCTCGGCCATATCCAGGATATCGGCGCTGTCGCGACCTTCCGGATTGTAGCCCACTTCGGCGATTTCGTTGGCTACGCCAATCAGTTCCCGGGTAATAGCTCGTTCCCGAATAATTTTGGCGTAAGCGGTAACGTTGGCAGAACTTGGCGTGTTGCGCGCCAGCTCGCCTAAATAGGCGAAGCCACCAGCATCTTCGAGCTGATCGTTATTTTCGAGTAACTCCGACACAGTAATCAGGTCGACCGGCTGACTTTGCGCCAGCAAATCAAGGATTGCCTTAAATACAATTTGATGCGAGCGGTTATAAAACTCGGCATCGGTAACGAGCTCAGACACCTTGTCCCAGGATTCCGGATCGATAAGCATACTACCCAGCACGGCCTGCTCAGCTTCAATGCTGTGCGGCGGCACCTTGAGTTTTTCTACGCTTTTGTCGGAACTGGCCGGAACAACTTTCACCTGACGATATACCTGAATAATTTGCAAGGAGGTTATTATGCGATATTTAGCGCCTGCTTGCATCGTTTGTTAGGGGAAAATGATCCTTTATCGTGGCGAAGCCTATATACTAAAGTTCAAAACCAAGGCCGTTCGCCAAACAGGAATGTCATGAAGAAAACGTCATTATTACTGCTAATTTCCGGGCTAATTTCAATCAGTGCAACTGCCAGCGAAACACTGGTAGCGCTGGAGAGTTATCCCGAGCCAGGCGCATCCCGCCCGATGCCAGAATTTAAAGTGGATGCCAGTTGGCCTGATTTGCCCGATACCTGGATTATTGGTCAGGTGCCAGGGCTGGCGGTGGATAAAGCCGATAACCTGTGGTTATTGCACCGCCCCAACTCGCTGAGCCCGCTTGATTTGGCACTGGAACAAACACCGCCTACCGGCGTTTGCTGTGAAGCTGCTCCCCATGTAGTGCAAATCTCTCCAACCGGACAAGTGAAAAACAGCTGGGGTGGCGAGTCCATCGCGCCTGAGATTGACGGGGTTAACCAGTGGCCCCAAACCGTGCACGGCTTATTTGTAGACGATAACAACACGGTATGGCTGGGCGGCAACGGCAAAGGCGATCACGTGGTACTGAATTTTACCGCGGAGGGTAAATTCATTCGCCAGTTTGGTACACGTAACAGCACAGAAGGTAACCAGAGCAAACAATCGCTGGGCAACCCGGCGGATATTTTTCACGATACCGATACCAATGAAGTGGTTATCGCCGATGGCTATATCAATAAGCGTATTATTGGTTTTAACACCAACGACAATGGGTTTTCGCAATACTGGGGCGCCTATGCCGCCATCCCCGGTGGCGGCACACGCGCGGGCGATTTTGATGTATCCCAGGCCACCGCGGGGGCTGATAACATCAACACCGATGCGCCCAACTTTGGCGATATTGTGCACTGCGTGACAAAATCTGATAACGGCCTGATTTATGTGTGCGATCGGCGCAACAATCGCCTGCAGGTGTTTAAAAACGATGCCAACGGCAAGGCTGTTTTTGTGCGGGACTTGGTGATTGCTGGCGAAACCATGGGCCTTGGCACAGCTACCGATGTGGCTTTCTCTCCCGATAATAACTACATGTATGTGGCCGACATGATGAACGGCCGTATCTGGGTACTCTGGCACGAGACCTATGAAGTGCTTGGCAGCTTTGGCCGCCCCGGCCGTTACCCCGGCCAGTTTACCTGGTTACACAGCGTGGTGGCCGATAGTAAAGGTAACCTTTATACCTCCGAAGTCTCTACCGGCCGACGGGTACAAAAACTGGTGCTGGTTTCCGAATAAACCAGACTGCGGCGCTGGCTCACGGCGCCGCAGCAACCGGATAGTCACTTAATATACCGGCAAGCGAACTGTCACATTGGCTAAACGCATTATTCTCCGGCCGATAGGCAATCGACTCCACACCGGTCATGCCCAGCAGCATATCGAAAACATTGTCATGTGAGATGAATTGTGAGGCGAATTTTCCCTCACAATCCCGATTAACCCCGGTATAATCAGACTGCAGATTTTGCCAGAACAGCATCGGCACATGAGTTTGAGCTTCAGGCGCCAGAGCATAAGGAAAACCATGTAGATATAACCCAGACTCGCCCAGGGATTCGCCGTGATCCGACACATACAACAGCTGGGTATTATCGATGCCACTGTGCTTCAATACCCCAATAATTTCACCTAATACGTAATCGGTATAGGCAATCGTGTTATCGTAAGTATTGATCAGCGCCTCGTTGCTGCAATTCTGAATATCACTTTGCTGGCAATCCGGTGTGAAACGCCGAAAAGTTGCAGGGTAGCGTTGATAGTAGGTCGGGCCGTGCGAACCAATCATGTGAAGTACCAACAACTTGTTAGGACGGTTTGAATGGGCGATATATTGTTTAACCGCAGTCACCAGCACGCTGTCGTAACAGGTGTCTTTATTACACTCACCAGAGTCTTCATTCGGCTCTACCGTAAAGCTGGGCACCCGCTTACAAACCCCTTTACAACTGGAGTTATTATCAACCCAGGCAACCTCCACGCCGGCTCGCTGAATAATATCCAGCGCGTTATCCTGATGCTCTGCGGTAAAGTGGTCGTACTCATCACGGTTTAAGCGCGAAAACATACAGGGCACAGACACTGCCGTCGCCGTGCCACATGAAGCAACCGAGCTAAAGTAATGCACCTTTTCACGATCCAGATTAGGCGTGGTCTCCCGTGGATAGCCTTGTAGCTGAAAATGATCTGCCCTGGCGGTTTCCCCCACCACCATTATAGTGAGCGTAGTTGAGTTGGCGACATAGGGGTTAAGCTGCGGAGCCGGATCGAGCATTTTAAACGGCGTAGGCTCAGTAAAGTAAGTATCACGCACATATTTATAGGTAGAGTCGTAAGCCGCGACCGGCGTAATGTATTTGGTCAGTTCCTTATGATTACGAAAAAACGCCGCATAGTCTTTATAAAACAGCGCAGCAATAGCAATAACGCCCAGCATGCCCAGCACATTCACGGCAAACACCGACACTACGCGCTGCTTAAAGGTATCGCGAAACCGAATCCTCATCATTAATACCACAGGCATAAACACGGCCAGTAACCCATAGCCGATTACCGATAAGTTTAAATAACTGAACGCCTCCTGCGAATTGGTTTCAAAAATATTGCGCAGCATTTCCTTATCAAACACGATACCAAATGAAGACGTGGCATAACTTGCCAGCGCAGCAAACGCAAAGTTAATTATGATGGCCAGTCGCAAGCCCACCGCCAGTGACAACAAAGACGTTAGCAAGGTCATTACTATGATCATAAAAACCGGAACACTCAGAGCAAACAGCAAGTCACGTGCCGAGCTGATATTCACTCCGGACCAGAACATGGCCAGAAAGGTTCTATTAAACAAAAAGATAGTCACCACATTAACCAGCAATAACAAATGTACCGCTTTGCATTGGAACTTTGGAATCGCTGGCAATCGGAATACAGGTTGAGTTGTCATTATCATTCGCTTAATAGGGTTAAAAGGATTGTTTTACTTGCAGTCGCCACTGCCAGCTATCGACGTTTTCGCCATTGTTGAGCGGGAAAGCCATATCCACATGGATAACATTGCGGTGACTGGAACGATTGGAATAAAACCTGGCTCCCAACCCGGTACTGGCCAGCACACCGCTATCTTCGTTGTCGCGGCTGCTCTCACCGGACCAGGCTTTACCGGCATCCAGAAACGCCACCATGCCCATATCGAGCACGCGGTATATATTGATTTTGGGGTAATAACGAAGTTCTACCGATGTCATTGCCCGGTTATCACCATGCTGATATTGCAGCGGATAACCCCGTACCCCACTCTCACCGCCAAGAGTAACCGGCAGGTCATAAAACGGATGCTGGCTCATCGACAACAAGCCAGAAGTGTAAAACGCGAACTTGCTGCTTAAGCGGTTAAAGTATTCGCCATGGAGACTGGCACTGAAATAATCGTCTTCCAGCACGCCAAGCGTGGCAGACAAATCAGCGCACAACAGTAACAGATTGCTATCCCACAGGTATCCCCGGGATACGGAGCTGTTAAGGTGTATCCCCATTGAACTGCTCGGGGAATGAGTCTCATAACCGAGCTTTACCTTTGCCGACCAGCCCAGATTGATATCTTCGTTCTGGTTAGTCAGATAAATATCCTGCAGCACCTTAAAATCATTTTGCAGATATTCGTATTCCACCCAGGGATACACAAACCGGCGCGCTATCGGAATGGCCTGACTAAACCCGGTCTCTAAGTCATCTTCTGGTTGTGCAAATTCATCCAACTGATCGGTGACGCCGAAGGTCAGCCGATGCAAATCGTTGCCTTCACGCTCTAACAGAAATCCGTAAGCCAGATCGTACTGATGACCTTCATGCTCAAACACATTACGGGTGCCGCCATTCTGGAAAATTTCATCCACGCGTTTGAACGACAAATAGTTAGCCAGGAAGCGCTTTTCGGTGGAGAGCTGATAAAACGGCTTATCAAACTGAAATTGCACAATGCTGCCATCGTCGTTGTCTTCAACATCCAGCAAGATGTTGCTATGCGGGATAAAGGAGATGGGTGCACGAGTAACAAAACGATAGCCCGAGCGCTGCTCATCACTTTTGTATTCAACACTGGCGTGTATGCCGCGACCAAAGAGATTATCTTCCTTAAATCCCACTTCGAAGCGGTTTTTACCGCCTTTACGGCCAAAGCTAACAGACGGCAACAACGACCAGTTATCCCAGGTTTCCACCTGAATTCTGGCCATATCGTCAATGTTGCAGGTATCAATATAGGTAACTCTCGCATCACGAATATACATCTCGCGACGAATGATCCGCTCAGCTTCGGCGAGCTTTTCGGGGGTTACTTGCTGGCCTTTTTTAAAGGGCAGGCGTTCAGCGATGACATCGGCATTGGTAGTAATATGGAAACGATTAGCCAGACGATGAATAAACCCGGTATCTGCCTTAGACTCGTCAAATATATCCTGGCTGTTAATAACAATTTCGCCAATCTTCTGCGGGTGCTCATTGTGTTCAGCAGGGTTACAATCTGCCTGAGAAAGCGCTTCACCAAAGGCCGAAAATTGCATCAACATGCAACCAAACATACATGCTGTGCTGACAGTTTTAGAATAAAGTGAACGCCGCATAAACTCTAACCGCAATGTAAAGGCAACAACCGGTTGCTTTGAGAGTAATGCTATTTATGCCACGGCGACCTTAAGTCAAGCTTAACGATTGGGCTGATAATGCAAAGATTGTTGCAATATACTTTCGATAAATACGCGGACCTTACGCGGAATATACTGACGGTCGGAATACAGCATCTGCACCGGTTTCTCCGGTGCTTTCCATGCAGGTAACAGGCGGGTTAGCCCGGCATCTGCCAGATTTTCCGGCAGCATGTAATCAGGCATCAGGCTCACTCCCATGCCTCGCTTTATGGCTTTTAATAAAGTACTCATTTCATCAACCAGCAGGCGGCCGCTAACATCAATAACAAACAGCTCGCCATTTTGATGGGTCAGTTGCCATGTAGAAAGGCTTCGGGCTGCCAGTAAGGGGAGTTGATGCAATTCATCTGGATGCGATATTTCAGGTAACCTGGTCAGCAGCTCTGTTGCCGCAACTAATGAGTAGGTCGACGAAAATAACGTTCGTACCACCCAGTCCTGCACGGCCTGATTGCCTATCCGAAAAGCCACATCAATTCCTTCCTGCTTAAGGTCTATTTGCTTATTAACCAAATTGAGCTTGAGGGCGATATTTGGATAAGCATCCATAAAGCGGAAAAACCAGTTATCCAGCACCTGCGCAGACAAGCCGATAGGCGCGGTGATGGTGAGTTCGCCAGAAGGCGAATCCACCTCTTGTTCAACACTTAGCGAGATATTCTCCAGCTCGTTGTAAAGCGCCTGGCTGCGCTGAAAAAGCAGGCTGCCGGCCTGGGTTAAACTCAGATGCCTGGCACTGCGGCGTATAAGTCGGCTGCCTACTGACGACTCGAGGTTCTGGATACGACGACTCAGTGTTGACGTGGACATCCCGAGCCGCCGGGCAGCTTGCGAAAAGGAGCCGCACTCAACAATTTTAATCAGCAGATACAGATCCTGGTAATTCATAGTCAATCCCATTTTTGGGATTAATGATTGCATTTTTACGCTTATTTTTACAATTCGATATTCGTTAAACTTTTCTTATGAGTTTTTACAGGCGTTAAATGTGATGAGTGAATTAAAAGTCAGTATTGTCGATCAGAGTCCGGTGCACGATGAGCAGGGGCAGGCACAGGCATTACGCAATACCCTGGAGCTGGCTAAACAAGCCGATGAACTGGGCTATCACCGGTACTGGATTGCCGAACATCATGCCACCCCGGGCTATGCCAGTCCTTGTCCGGAAATTGTTATTGGCCAGATTGCCGCGCATACGCGGCACATTCGGGTTGGTAGTGGCGGCGTAATGTTGTCGCACTACAGCCCCTATAAGGTGGCAGAGGTATTTAAAACGCTGGAGGCTTATCACCCCAACCGAATCGATCTGGGATTTGGCCGCGCACCTGGCGGCAATGAAGCCTCTTCACAGGCACTTGCTTATCCGCATGCGCCAACACACGCCCAGCAGTTTCCCAACCAGGTGGCATTGCTCACCGGTTTTGTAGATGGCGATAATTTTACCGACACCGTATTTGAGGGATTAAAAACGACTCCGCAGGACAGCCATGCGCCGCAACTGTGGACCTTAGGCTCCAGCGATGGCAGTGTGGATCTGGCGGCCCACTTTGGCCTTGGGTTTGGGTTTGTGTTGGCGTTGTTTATTGGTACTCACGAGCGCCCTGCCACTATCATCAGCCGTTACAAAGCACAATTTAAAGCTCGCCCCGAAGGCTTTCAGTCACCGCAGGCGATGATTGCCCAGGCGGTCATTTGTGCTGACAGTAAAGAAGAAGCTCAATTGCTGGCCGCTTCCCATACCTACTGGAAAGTGCTGGCCTTTCGCCATGGCATTCGTGAGTCACTGCGGCCGCCCGAACAATGCATGGATTTGTACAAGCAACTCTCACCATCTGATCAGGCTTATTTTATGGAAACCCGCGACTCAATGATCACCGGAACGCCAGAGGAATGCGCCAGTGAACTGCATCGCCAGGCGGATTTTTACGACGTGGATGAAGTGCTGGCCGTAGCGGTAACACACAGCTTTAAGGCCCGCTGCCAAAGTTACCAGAAACTGGCTGCGGCGCTAAATCTGACGACCTGAGCGTATTGACCTGCCTGCTTGCCGCCTGGCTATGCTATGTTGTTATTTTTAAATAATAATATTAATTAGCTTTCAGAATCGGAAGGTCAGCATGAGCATATATTCCCATATTTCCCTACAGGCCTTAGCTTGGCTGTTTGTCTGCTTTATCGCTCCCGCAGCAGCTGAGCAACTTCGGGCCAGAGATCTTAACATTCAGCCAGGTGTATTACCCACCGGTTCGCTCAACGCCATTACCGATGTAGCGGGTGTAAAAGTGGGGCATGTCACACTGCATCAGGCTAAAGCGCAGCACACCGGCGTGACAGCGATAATTCCAGCCGGTGGCAACTTGCGCCAGACTAAGGTACCCGCCGCCGTTTTTGTAGGTAACGGTTACGGCAAAATGGCCGGGATCAGTCAGATTCAGGAACTGGGGGAAATAGAAACGCCCATTGTGCTCACCAACACACTGAACGTGGCAGAAGGCATTGCAGGTGTAGTGGAATGGACACTTAAACAACCCGGCAACGAGCAGGTGCGCTCGGTGAATGCCGTGGTGGGTGAAACTAATGACGGCTTTTTAAACGATATCCGAAGCCGTTTTATAACACCCAGGCAGGTTATTAAGGCAATTGAGCAGGCAACCAGTGGCCCGGTAGCAGAGGGTAATGTGGGCGCCGGAGCAGGTACCCGGGCGTTTGGGTTTAAAGGTGGTATCGGTACCAGCAGTCGTAAATTGCCACAAAGTCTTGGCGGCTACACAATTGGCGTGCTGGTACAGAGTAACTTTGGCGGTATTTTGCAAATTGCTGGTCGGCCGATTGGCGAAAAGCTAGGCCAGTATTACCTGTCAGAAGCACTCAACAATGACAGCTCAGCAGACGGCTCAATTATGATAGTGGTAGCCACTGATGCGCCGTTGTCAGACCGTAATCTCTATCGCCTTGCTAAGCGGGCCATGGGCGGAGTGGCAAGAACCGGCGCCAGCCTGACCAACGGTTCCGGCGATTACGTCATTGCATTCAGTACAGCCGAGGCTCTGCGCCGAAGCGAAAAGGACAGTACTCACCTTGCTCCGTCTTTGTCGAACAACGAGATATCCCCGTTGTTTCAGGCTGTGATAGAAGCCACCGAAGAAGCTATTTATAACAGTTTACTGATGGCCGAAGAGGTAGACGGCCATCGCGGCAAAGCCCATGCTTTGCCCATCGATAAAGTTAAAGCGCTGCTTAGCCAGTAACCCGTCAAAACGTTAACCGTTTCACTTCATGTGTACTTTACCGCCTATCATCTTATAGGCGGGCACGCCGCGAATAAGGGTTTCCCGGGCAAATTCCTGACCACAACCCGGGCAGTAGCAAGGGGTTGTGGTGTGATCTTCAACAATTCGTTCCTTGAAGCATTTTACCAAGGCGCCCTTACCGCCTTTGCGATACTTAAAGAGCGGTGCCTTACATTGTAAACAAGCTATCTGGACAGTTTTTACCGGCCCTTTTTTATTCGGTTTTGCCATAAAATTGTGAAATGGTTAACAGGCTCGTCAGGGTAACAAAGATTGCCCTGGAGATCCCAGGGAGCATTTCTTCCCGTTATACCGGCCCCCGAGCCAGTATCTCCTTAATAACCTGACTACCTTTAAATGTTATGTTCTTTTGAATGAGTAAAACTTTTAGGGAGATACCGGATAGAGACTGCGTATCTTCCGGTATGACAGCAAAAAGAGGTCCCGGATGACATTTCATCCCGTCGTGCCGGCCGCCGAGCCGGTATCGCCTTAACAGCCTGGCTACCTGTAAAGGTTCTTTTGGATGAGTAACACTGTTGGGGAGATACCGGATAGATACTGCGTATCTTCCGGTATGACAGCAAAAAGAGCTTCCGGATAACATTTCTTCCCGTCATACCGGCCCCCGAGCCGGTATCTCCTTAATAACCAGACTACCTTTAAATGTTATGTTCTTTTGAATGAGTAAAACTTTTAGGAAGATACCGGATAGAAACTGCGTATCTTCCGGTATGACAGCAAAAAGAGCTTCCGGATAACATTTCTTCCCGTCATACCGGCCCCCGAGCCGGTATCGCCTTAACAACCTGACTACCTGTAAATGTTCTTTTGGATGAGTAACAATTTTGGGGAGATATCGGATAGAGACTGCGTATCTTCCGGTATGACAGTAAAAAGAGGTCCCGGATGACATTTCTTTCCGTCATACCGGCCCCCGAGTCGGTATCTCCTGAACAACCTGACTACCTGTAAATGTTCTTTTGGATGAGTAACAATTTTGGGGAGATACCGGATAGATACTGCGTATCTTCCGGTATGACAGCAAAAAGAGGTCCCGAATGACATTGCTTAGCGTCATACCGCCCGCCGAGCCGGTATTTCCTTAACAACCTGACTTCCGATAAATATTCTTTTGGCTAAGTAAAAACTGTTCAGGAGATACCGGATAGAGACTTCGTATCCTCCGATATGACAGCAAAAGAGATCCCGGATCATTTCTTACGAAATCTCCGGGATGAATGAGCGACTGTGTCGCTCATTCACTTACTAACCGTTACGCGACCATTTACTGTGGAGACTCTTACCCGGCTGTTACCATTGCCCTCGGTGAAATCTATCCACTGGCCCGGGCCGTATTTGGCCTTGCTGACTTTACTATCGTTGATGTGATTACGAATGCTACCGCCTGCATGCGCTTCCAGTTCAAAACGGGCCGACACATCGCCACTGAAGTTCAACGTAATGCTACCCCCCACGGTATCAACTTCTACATCGGCATTATCCGCCAGGCTCATCGATACCCGCGCATCGCCGTTCACTGAAGTCATCTCCAGATCGTCTACCTCAACCAGCTCCAGGGATGAATCACCGTTCACCGTTTCTACGCTCACTTCGCGGCTATTGCTGCGCACGTCAATTTTACCGTTAACACTCACTACCTCGAGCGGTTCTGTGCTGTCATGCTCCACTTCAATATCGCCGTTAACCGCTTCAACAGTCAGCATGCTGGTAATCCCTTTTAGTTCGATATCACCGTTCACTGATTCAACGCTAACCTTGCCACCCAGATTACGGCCCTCAATATCACCGTTGACCACTTCAATGGATGTACCGCCCTGTGGCCCTTCTATTTTTACATTGGCATTAACCGTTTCATAGGCAAAGCGGCTGCCTACCGGCACATATACGGTTAGATTGTCCTTCGCTTCGTCTTTATCTTCCCAGCGATAGTGATTATTTTTAACCTCTACATCAATCACTACTGAGTTACCGCGTTTTTCAAAGGTAAACTCCTCAGTGAGTTCACCCAGGGTACCGGTGATTCTGACCTGATTTTTATCCCAGGTTTTAATGTCGGCTTTGCCATACACGTGTTCCATTTCCACAAAGGGCTTGCTGTCGGTATCCAGCACCCGGTCGATCTTTTCCTGCGCCAGCGCGCTCGCAGACATCAGTACGCCTGCCACTGCCGCGCCCCAGCATATTCTCTTAATAAAAGGTTTTTTCATAAAATGTGTAGTCGTTAAAGATTGCATAATTCACCTATTAAATTTGTTGCCATTTGGGCGCGTGCACTCGCTCAATCAGGTCAATCTGTTGTTGATACACGCTTTGCAGCATTCGCAAGAGCGCCATGTTATTCGGATCGTTTTTCAAAGCGGCCTTTATTGCATCGGCCGCCGACTCAAGTTCAGCCAGCTGCCCCTGCCAGTTATCAGCCACGGCGTTCTGGTCGCGGTAAGCCACCAGTAATGAGGCCTTCTGCGATTCAAATTGTTTACTCATCTGAGCAACCACGGTGGGATTGGTAGAACCCACCGGTGGTTGGCTACCACTCATAAACAGCCACACCATTACTGCCGGTAAAATTAAGCCTGCGGCCGCCGCCAGCGGCCACCTTGAACGCGCCGGTTTTGCGGGCGTATCCTGAGTAATGGCCAGTTCGATGCCCTGCCATAAATCCCGTGATGGCTTTATATCCTCGGGCAGCTTGTCGAGTTGTTGCTTTAAATTGTCCGGATGATTATTCACTGCCTTCTCCCAACCATTCCTCTAATAATGTTCTGGCCCGGTGATACTGGGCCTTACTGGTACCCGTTGCCATGTTGAGCATGCGGCCAATTTCCTCATGCCGATACCCTTCCACCGCGTGCAGTACAAACACCAGTCTCGCCCGCTCTGGTAATCTCACAATACATTTGTCCAGTTGCGTAAGGTCTGTTGCCGGTTCAGCCAGTAATTGTTGTTCCGTTTCCGGCTCGATAGAAAACATCCGTTTTAACCACCCTCTTTGCTTACGCAGATAGCTAATGGTGATGTTGGCAGTTACACTATGGAGCCAGGTGGCAAACTGGCTCTTGCCTGAAAAATTGCCTAACTTCTGCCATACCTGCACAAACACTTCCTGGGTAGCATCTTCTGCCATCGCAGCATCGCCGGTTAACCGATAGCTCAACGCATACACCTTGCCTGCAAACCGGTCGTACAATTGCCGGTAGGCAACCATATCGCCCTGCTGTGCCGCTTCAATTTGCTGCTGCAGTTGATGTTGGGTAAATGCCGCCTCGGCATTTACTACATTTCCCTGTTCTATCGTCATACTGAGTGTGTCTGCTTACTTATCATTAGTGTTGTCAAAAGCTTTGTCGTACGGTTAAGCCGAAAGGTTTAAATGGCGAAAAATAAATATCAGCATTTTTTGCATGAAGCAGTTTTGTTGGCTGAAGTATTGCCACCAATTTCGCTATACTGGTTCGCGCCTGAATACTCCCCCAGCCGTTTAAGAGGAACGATTATGCAAGTAGCCGCGTTATATGCCGGAAAACCCGCGCCGCTCGGGCCCAGAAAAGCGCTATCAGCCATCTGTAAACAGCCGGCTTATTTTCTTACCGTTCATCAGGACAGAACCGACGAAGACACCCAGGCCAATAAGCGCCTGCATGGCGGCCCGGAAAAAGTGCTTCATCAGTACAGTCTCGCAGGTTACGAGTTAATAAAGCAACACTATCCGGCCCTGGCTGAGCAGGCCATAGCCGGCAGCATTGGCGAAAACCTCACGGTTGAGGGCATGACCGATGAAAATGTAATGATTGGTGATATCTACGCCTTTGGTGAAGTCGTTATACAAGTAGGTGCCCCGCGCGCGCCCTGTAATAAAATCAACCACCGTTTTAACACACCAAATCTCGATCGCTTTACCGGCAACCACGGCATTACCGGCTGGTATTACCGGGTGTTGCAAACCGGCATTATTCATACCGGCGATAGTGTTTCTCTTGAAAGCAGACCAGAGCAGACAGTGAGCGTTGGAGAGTTGATGCGTAGCGTTTACAACCCCGATTATTTTGCCAGCGCCAGTCATTATGTTGGCCTTGAGGTACTGGATGATGAGTGGCGAGGCAAGTGTGAGAAAGCCATCGCTAAGTCCAGGCGCTGACCACTTGGCCCTGCCAGGCAAATCGGCTGCGGTATTCTGTTACGGTACATTGCTGCTGCCGCGCTAACAGCGCCGCTTATTTGGCCGCACTGTCACCGCCGCACCCGCAGTTTTACGCGGATGGCGCTTGCGCATGGGCTACGACGGCTATCGGTTTATCCAGCCTTCGCCGCACCAAAGCGTGCGCGGCTCACTCCTCTGGCTAACGCCTGAACAACTAAAAGCGGCAGACCACTGGGAGGACGTCCCTTATTACCAACGGGAAAGGGTTTGTCTGCGTTTACGTAATAAAGCCATCCAGGCCTGGGTTTACACCCGCCGGCAAGGCAAAGGCCGCTCCTGCCCGGAGCGACGCTTTACTGCCCACAGCAGTGCCCGCCTGATACTTCGTTCTTACCGCCATCTATTCCAGGCTTAACGCCCCACCAACTGCACATTAATTAACCACAAAGGTGGCAAATCACCGGGTTTGAGTGTTTAATTATTAACCAGGCGACCCTTATAGCAGGAGGCAACATGGATGTAGAAACAATGATCGACGAAATTCTGGTTAAGGAAGGGGGGTACGTTAATCACCCTGCAGACCGGGGCGGCCCGACTAATTTTGGCATTACCCAAAAAACGCTCTCGCGCTACCTGGAAGTGGCTGTAACGGCTGATATGGTGAAAGCCCTGGATGTGGAAACAGCCAGAGATATTTACGAACTCAATTATTATCGCATTCCCCGCATCGATAAACTGCCTCCCGAGATACAACCTTTTTTATTCGATAGCGCAGTGAATCACGGGCCGCGCAGGGCCATCAAATTTTTGCAGGAGGTCTGTAACGACGCGGGCTATGGCCCGTTGGTTGTGGACGGTCTGATGGGCCCTAAGAGTAAAGCCCAGGCTTTTGCGTGTTTACAGGAACTGGGCGACTGGATGGTTGTAGCACTGGTTGAAGAACGCCAGATGTTCTACGCCGATATTGTCACCAACGACGCCAGCCAGAATGTCTTTCTGAAAGGCTGGCTGGCCAGAGCCAGAAGCTTCTTACCTGACTACCGCGTGGCCTAGGAGAAACGGTTATGAGCAAACTATTTGAAAACCCCATCTCGGCAATTACCGATTCCGTCTCTAAAGGCGTAGAGACCGTGGCTGGCGTATTTACTTCCAACAAAGAAAAAGACGCACAACGTTCCGCCGACGAGCAAATGGCGCTGTTAAAAACCTATCAGGCCGAGTTTAATGCGCGACAAAACCGCACCTGGGCAGATTCACTGGCCGATGCATTTAACCGCCTTATCCGGCCCATGATAGTGTCACTGATCCTGTTCATCTTTGTGATCGCTTATTTTTCGCCCACCCACCTTGCCGAAATAACCCTGGCCTTAAGTTCAATCCCCGACGGCTACTGGACACTACTAAGCGTGATTATTGCCTTTTACTTCGGTGGCAGAATGCAGCTAAAAAGCCAGCAGTTTAAGTTTAGTGAGACTCAGGCCCAGGCAGTTAAGGCACTGATAGAAACCAAAGCAGAATTCAGAAAGCTGGAAATGAATAACGATGAGCCCGACAAAGTGTTTGGCGATACGCTGGCCAAAGAGTCCGACTTTGATACCTCACGGGCTAACCAGGTTAACCCTGTGGTGGAGGCAGCGCTGATAAACATGAAGGAAGATGGTGCCCCGAATGCAGAAGATAGCCAGAGCAGAAAGGCTTTGCAGGCGAAAATCGCCGAGATGCAACAGGAAGATGAACAGCAGGTGATATCGCGGCGCCGCTTTGGCCCGCGTAAACTGGGCCGTCGCTAGAAAGTATTATTACAAACATAAAAAAACCGCGCCGGAGCGCGGTTTTTTGTAAATCACTTAGCGCTTACGCCTGAGCGATGATAACTACTTTAGCAGTTGCCATTACGTCAGAGTGTAATTGCAGGTCGATGTCGTACTCGCCAGTTTCACGCAGGGTACCGGTAGGCAGTTTAACTTCTGCTTTCGCTACTTCTACGCCCGCTGCAGTAATCGCATCAGCGATGTCCTGAGTACCAACAGAACCGAACAGTTTGCCTTCTTCACCCGCTGGTGCAGCAATAGTTACTTCGCCAAGCTCAGCAACTTTGTCGGCACGCGCCTGAGCAGCAGCCAGCTGTTCAGCGATTTTCGCTTCCAGCTCTGCGCGACGCGCTTCAAATTTTTCAACGTTAGCTTTAGTTGCAGGCACTGCTTTACCCTGTGGGAAAAGGAAGTTACGTGCAAAACCAGCTTTAACTGTGACAGTGTCACCCAGACCGCCTAAGTTGGCGATTTTATCCAGTAGAATGATTTCCATCGATGCTACCCCTTATTCTTCGCCAGATTACTTATGAGAGTCAGTGTACGGAAGCAGTGCAAGAAAACGAGCACGCTTGATAGCACTAGACAGTTGGCGCTGGTATTTAGCGCTGGTGCCGGTAATACGGCTAGGTACAATTTTACCGCTTTCTGTTACGTAGTTTTTCAACGTAGCGATATCTTTGTAATCAATCTCAACAACACCTTCTGCAGAGAAACGGCAGAATTTACGACGTCTGAAAAAACGAGCCATGATTAATTCTCCTTATTCTTCGCTTGCTGCAGGTTTTTCTGCGCGCTCACCACGAGGAGCAGAATCTTCACGACGTTCGCGACGCTCTTCCTTCATCATAGGAGAAGCTTCAGTTACCGCACCTTTGGTACGCATAACCATGTTACGCAGGATAACATCGTTGAAACGGAAAGCAGTTTCCAGTTCTTCAACAGCGGCAGCAGTTGCTTCAGCGTTGATCAGAACGTAGTGTGCTTTGTGCAGTTTTTCGATTGGGTAAGCCAGTTGACGACGGCCCCAATCTTCCAAGCGATGGATTTGTCCGCCATCTGCTTTAAGGATTGTGGTATAACGCTCGATCATACCAGGTACTTGTTCACTCTGGTCAGGGTGAACCATAAAAACGATTTCGTAATGACGCATTAAAACGCTCCTTACGGTTGTAGCCTCGCGCAGTACAGCCATCTGCATGGAGACAAGGAACTTAATTTGGGTGGCTGTAAGGGCGCGCATTATATAGAGCTTCTTATGACTGCACAAGCTTTATTCAACGAATATCGTTGGTTTGAGTAATCCTCTGTAACCCTTGCCTGTTAATCCTAATTTGCCATTACCGGGTAGAAAACACTTAATGTTATCCCCACTCCCATTGTGAACTATGAAATTTTCAACCAAGGAGGTGTTATGAGTCGGGTATTTTTTATTGGTGCTACCGGCGGTGTGGGTCATCGTCTTCTGCCGCAACTGATTGCCCAGGGGCACGAGGTAACAGCATTACACCGCAAGCCTGAACAGGCTGATTCTCTAAAACAGCAAGGTGCGAAACCGGTTGAAGGCGATATAATGAGCCTTACCCGTGACGACTACAAAGCGCTGTTACAAGACCAGGAGATTATTGTTTTTTCCGCCGGCGCTGCGGGCAGCGGTAAGGAGAGAACCAGCAAAATCGACGGCGCAACACCAGCTCTACTAACGGAGCTGGCCGAGGAAATGGGTATTCAACGTTTTTATTTAGTCTCGGCCTTTCCAGAGGCCGGGCGCACTAAAGGGCTCGGCGAAGGGTTTGAGCATTACATGCAGGTGAAAAAAGCAGCCGACGCCCATCTGGTAAAATCATCGCTGGATTGGGTCATCCTGCGCCCGGGCACACTACTTGATGAAGACGCTGATGATAAGGTGAGTCTCGACTATGCCCTCACTTATGGTTCGGTAAAACGGGGCAATGTGGCCAACACCCTGGCGGCATTGATTGCTAAACCCACCCTCCGCCGGCAGATCATCGAGCTTACCGATGGCGATGAGCCCTTAAACGAAGCAATAGAGCGCCTGATTACTGCCGCTTAGCCTTACTCTATGTCGGTAGTGACACCACCTTTGAGTAGAGAGAGGTTTTTCAGCAATAAAGGTATCAGGCCCAGAGCGGCAGTTGCCACGCTCAATAGCGTATTCAGGGAGCTGCCGCTGGAATAAACAAAAATCACCAGCAGTACCAGCAACAATGCAAAAACAGGGATGCGTAATACGCTCCAGGCGCCACTATTTGCGTTGTCGAGCCAGTGGCCAATAACCGCTTCATTCTCGGCCGTGAGTATAAATTGCCTGAAGCTTTCGTTAACAATGTGCCAGCCTTTATCACGGAACAGATATCCCCGCCGCACCAGCCGTTCAATAATAACAGCATTAGCGGGGTTAATGCTGGCTCCATTCGCCAGCTTCCATAAGATTAGCTTTTCCTGGCGCGTACACTCTTCCCACTTGCGTCGGTAAAGAGCGCCAGCATGTTCCAGCATAAACTCGATTACCTGTTCTGGCACCCAGTAATCGCCTCTCTCAGCTTCGTTGGTGTTATCGCCGGTCATCTCTTTATAGCAGCAGGTTTGCTGGTCCAGCGCAGTGGCTAAATGATGAATTTCCGGCCAGGCCTGACATTCAGACATGATAAGTAAATTCACATCAAAAGGGTTACTCAGGCGCTGCTTTTGGACAGGAGACCAGGCATAGCACTTGGTCATTTCTGAAAATAGCTTGCTCCAGCCACTTTTTTCATCGCAGGAAAGGGTCTTTTCAGACGCTTCATTTTCATAGGCTCCCGGATTGAGTAAGCGATAAAGCGGAGCGGTTTCCGCTACCATCACCAGCGTCACGCCTGCTTGATTATGCAGCGCGTATAGAAAACCCAGCGCATGCTGGCGTAAGGCATCGTCGCCACTGACCTGCTCTACCGCTGATATGGCCACCACCAGCTGCCGGGGCGATATACTGTTTACGGCCTGCTCAATTTCGGCCAGTAAGTAATCTCCCCCATCACTGCCCCTGAGGCATTCTGGCAGGCGGAATACCCGGTTCTGAAATAAGTTGTCTGTTTGTTGGTTCAGGGCTTTCTCTGCCTGAAGCCGCGTCGCATTCAGGATCAGATACGACTGACCAGTTGGCACTGCTTCCCCGCCTGCGATATCCGGGAAACACGCTGTAGTGCCGGTTAGCCCAGCACAGTCCGGCTGCACCCTGTATTGATCCTGTATATGCTCTCCCATCAAACGCTGGACAAGTACTTGCCTCACCGCCAGATAAATACCAAAAGGCAATCCTAAGAACATAATGAGCGCTATTAGCGGCCCACTCCCGTGCCTGACAGCAGCCAGCATCAGCAGATCGGCGCGGTAACCTAAATCGTTACCATGCATCGCTTCGCTGGCGCCGGTAAGGTCTTGTTTCGCGGCAAAGGTTAAATGGCTGACAAATTCGGTCTGGCTCGGAGTAATGCTAAACATCTGATTAAAGAAGCTATCAGGTCTTGCCGGAGCATGGTCAGGAGATCGGTTGATCATCACCCATTTGTTACACAGCACATCACAATCGGCGATTGAAGAGGTTTGTATGGCGTCAGGATAAAAACTGCTGGTTAACTCCGGTAACCGGTATCCGGCAGCCATACCACAAGGAAACGAAGTGTCTGACGGCGCGCAGGGCCGGGCGTTAAGAAAACTTAGATAATCTTCATAGCCAAATTGGTGGGTCAGCATGCTCTGCCTGATATGACTGGCTTCAAAGCTCGCCTGGCGTTGCAGTAAATAGTCATGGGCGGTAAAAGCAACTAACGATGATGGCACTACTGCGGCTAGATAAAATAAACCACTCAAATACCATACGTAACCTGACGTATAACGGCGTTGCTCTACCGGGCTGTTATTTCGCAGATGTTGCTCCACTATAGGTTGCCTGCCCCATATTCGAAACGCTTCTACCGCAGCGGCAATGATGACTAACCCGGCCACCGCAAATAGCTGGTTCACCGCAAGCAGTTCGCGCTGTACTCCCGACTGATTAATGACATCAATCATAAATAATAACGCGGTAATCAGCACAAAGCCGGTCATCGGGCGTTTCCACAAACTATAGTGAGCCACATTTACCCGAAACCTTTTCACCAGAAACACAGCAATCAGTGCGCAACAGCCGGCCCACAGCACCATACGACTGGTAAAGGGCAGAATCACTCCGGTCTGATACTGGATGCCAAGCCCGGTAGCAAACAAAATAAGCGCGTAGGTTTTATAACGCGTGACATGTGCAGTATCGAAGTAGCCCACTTCCTGCCAGAAGCGCTGCAAAATGCCATAACGCAGTACAATAAATGCCGGGATCACTACCAGCATAAATAGCAGGACCGCCAGAAATACCAGGATCATGTTATTGGTTTGCAATGCTTCCGGGTTAAAAAATACAGCCAGTCGCCAGGGCACGCTGTTCACCGCTGCTGCGCCGGAGCCACCAGCTTTCATCGGGCCGATAAGCACCGTATGCGGGCTGCCTTTATAGTCCAGCTCCATTAACGTAGGTGAAAGCAACTGATTGTACTCCGAGGCCACTAACAGCTCCGGGTTACGGTTGGTTTCGGTGAAGAAGTTTTCGATCAGGCTGAGTGAGTCATCACTGTGAAACAACACGTTGCCGTCTTCATCTATCACTGCAAAGCCAAAGTTATTCGGCATAACCCGATCAACCAGACTACCCAACCGGGTGCCGGCTATGATTAACTTTGGCTCAGCATTGGCACTTTGCTGGAGCGGCTTCTGGAAACCTTTTTTCTGGTAACTCGAGAAAGTCTGGGCCAGCCGGAACTGGCTGTAGGCTTCTACACTGTAAGGCGCCGGTTCATCATCAAACCTGCCTGCGGCAAACGGGATCGACAACATGGCATTTTTACGGCCATCTTCAATATTAAACACCCGCTGGATGAAAAACCGCGACATCCTGCCATCGTCTGAGTGGGACAACTGCCAGAACTGACCCGCCAGACCGGCTTTCACATAGTTTCGTTTAGCCAGGTTGATGGTTTGCTCGAAGACCAGATGCTCCGAGCTATACAGCACCGGATAATCGGTACTGACCGTGCCAGTGGCATCGATTACCGCCACCGTTTCAACAATTCGCTTGTGCGCAAGCGCGCCTGGTGAGGGGTGACTCTCAGCTGTCAGGGTTCCCTCACAAATTTGATTATCGTACACGCCAGACTCGCCACTGGCGGGGCGATGGCGTTTACACTTTTCATCCGTCGCCTGTTCCACAATGTCCAGTACCGTGCTCACTTCTTCCACAAAGTCATGACTGATCTCGCGATGCATCAAATGCAGCTGCTGAGCTTTTACCTCTTCAAAATAATTAAAGAACAACTCCTGAATTAACCCTATGGTGACAATACCAATGGCTATCGTCATACCGAGCATTATCTGGCTTTTGTCGCCCCTGGCGATGGCATGGGTGGTACTGATATAGCGCAGTTTAATAAGCGGAGTAATGGCGATTAAAAACAGCAGGCCTAAAATCAGCCACATGAGCAGCGTGGGAGACAGCTTCAGTTTCTGTTGGTTTATGGCGCTTTTTTCTATCACCCCAACCAAATACAGCTCCTGCCCAGCCACCGTTAAGGCGGTTTCCAATATCGGGTGTACGTACACTCTGAAGTCAATATCGCTCACCTGGGTATCTATAAAGTTTGTTCCCTCAATCACCATATTGGGCGAGGCGGCGTCATCTGCAGCTGACTGTGCGGGTGGGTGTAAATGGGTAATGCGTTTGATCAGCAGTTCGGTTTCGTCACTTAACTGCGATGCATGATTAACCACTGAGAGCACCTTGCCACTTTCATCAACCAGCGCAACGGTCTGAAAGCGTGCCACCCGCTGGCCTAAAGAGTCACTGACTTTACCCGACAAATGAAGTTTAAAATAAGCGCTCTTCGTATCCGGCCCTTCACAGGCTTTGTAACTAACAAAATTTGCCTGGTCGAACGGCTCAAACGACAGTACATAGGAGGATGGCGGCGGTGAGGAAACCGTGACTTTTTCTTCCACCCGAATGGCGGCCAGATCGTCTGAAACCGAGAGTTTTTCGATGGCTGTTTTCAACACATCCTGGTTAACATCACACTGTTGCTGGTCATTGTCATCGGCAAGAATATACTGAGACGTGACTTTCACCTTGTCGAAACTGCGGTGGAGCGTGCCTTCTATTTGCTTGAGTTCGCGAAATAGCAACGTGTTGAGGGTGTCCTCATTACTATCCATTTTAAAATAATAAATAACGCCAGAAATGATTGTGCCCAGAGCCAGCACCAGCGCGATAAACAGAAGCTTGGAAAGGTTGCGTTTGAATGGCGTCATAAGCGTCCGGCTTATATAACGTTACATCCAATCGCTAGCGAACTGCAGTAACCATCAAACGTTATAATTTAGTGATATTGATTGTACATTATTTAGCCAGAGCATAGCGCCAGCGGCATTTTTGATCAACCAAAACTATGCGATTAACCAGCGCTATCAGGCACTGGCCAGCCCCAGTTTCACGGCGAAGTACACAAACAGGCCACCAGCCGCTTTGTTTAGCCAAAAGCTTAAGCGGCTTATACCCGACAGCCGCTTTCGCAACCACACGGTGCCGATTACGAGGAGCAGACACCAGGACGTGCCGGTGAGGGTAAAGATTCCTCCCAGCACCAGGAACATCTGCGTTTTGTCGGCCACTTCAGCGGGAATAAACTGCGGCACAAAGGCCAGGAAAAAAAGCGCTACCTTGGGGTTTAACACATTGGTGAAAAAGCCGCCGGCAAATATCCGTTGCAGACTTGTGGTTCGGGGTAGTTCAATACTCTGGGCATCATCGGGCGGGGTTTGTTGTTTTGCGATTAGCATGGAAAAGCCGAGGTATAGCAGATAAGCACAACCCGCCACCTTTACCACTGTAAAAGCCCAGGCTGAGGTAGCAAGTAATGCGCTTAACCCCAGCGCAGCAGCCACAATATGCACACTCACACCCGCCATGATCCCCAGTAATGCTACCACTCCGGCGCGAGCACCCTGGGTAGCGCTGCGGGCAATGATGTACAGCGAGTCCGGCCCCGGCAAAATGTTGAGTAACAAACAGGCGAAGATAAACGGGATAACATTGATACCCTCAAACATGAATCGGTCCGTATGAAAAGTGATGTGATTAAATTACTCCAGCCACACCAACATAGCAATCCCGGTTACAGCAAGAGCAGACCAGACGCCCACTCTGTGATTGATTTTATCTCCCAGCAGCCAGCTAATACCAAGGGATAGCAACACACTGGCTGCCAGCAGTGTTTGTGCAACAGCTGCTTTGGTATAACTGAACGCCAGCATTTGTAGGGTCAGCGCCATAAAGGTGCCGATAAACACAGCCAGTATAAACAGGCGCCAGGTTTTACCTTTATCTGTTGTGGCTGGTAGCCAACGTTGTTTGGTTATCAGCATAAGGATGCAAATGATAAGCAGACCACCGAGCAAACGGATCAGGCTGGCATTGAAGGCATCAATTTCAAAAGTGGTCAGTACATCGCGACTGATAACCGCGCCGGCGGCCTGGCAAAGTGCCGCCAGCGCTGCATAAACATACCCCGTTGGCGAAAATAACGTTAACGCCGCGCGCTTATGAATTTTTACAATCACGTCCACAGAGATGATCACCAGCGCCACCGCCAGCCACTGCTGCCAGCTTAACCACTCACCAATCCATGCCATGGCCAGTAAAGCGGTTAATACCGGTGCCAGAGTTTCTGCAATTAAAATTGACTGCGCATCACCGATTTTATTTAGCGCCTGAAAGAAAAAAGTATCACCGAGACCAATACCGATTACTCCGCTAAGCAGCAACCAGCCCCACACCGCGGCTGGCAGTTGGCCAGGTGGCGTTAAAAGCTGCGATACGCTAAGGAGTAGACCAACGGAAACTACACCTTTCCATAGGTTAAGCGACAAGGGGCTAAAAGACTTGCCTAGTGTCTGAAACAGACGAGCTGATACTGCCCAGCAAAGTGCCGCCGACAGCGCGGCAAATTCACCCATCATTTGTTGTACCCAGTAACTAAACGCAAAAAAATACCCGGCGAGGCCGGGTATATATTAACGCTATTTTGACAGCTTAGAGTTCGCGGAGCCAGATATTCCTGAAGCTCACCAGATTGTCGTGATCCTGCAACTGAATAGGCGCGCAGCCGTGGGCTTTGTACTTAGGCGCGCCAATCCATTCTGTCGTGCCCTGGATTTCCACATGGTTCTGTACCACTACACCATTATGAATAACCGTAACATAGCCAGGCGATTCCAACGCTTCACCGTCGAACTTTGGCGCGGTAAAAATAATGTCGTATTCCTGCCACTCACCGGGCGGACGGGTGGCATTCACCAATGGAATGGTTTGCTTGTAAACCGATGCAGCCTGTCCGTTAGGATAGGTTTTGTTCTGGTAAGAATCGAGCACCTGAATCTCATAGCGTTCCTGAAAGAACACGCCACTGTTGTTGCGTTTCTGCCCGTCCATATCTTCTTCTGGCTGTTGTGCACGCCATTCAACGTGGAGCTGCACATCACAGAAAGATTGCTTGGTACGGATGTTACCCGTGCCAGGCTTCACAGTGACTGTGTCACCACCTAATGTCCAGGCCGCTTCACCACCTTTGACCGATTCCCAGGCGGAAAGATCGGTACCATCAAACAGCACAACAGCATCTGAAGGCGCTTTGCCTACCGGCGTTTCTACCGCTTCGGGAACGGGCTCCCAGACTTCCGTTTTTTGTGCCTGTTGCCAGGGCTCCAGATTTTCCTGTGGGGCAGCACAGGCTGCCAGCGCAGGGGTTAACAGCGCCAGGCCGGCGACTGTTGCTAAACGATTGTTACGCATAAATTGTGTCCTCTTATTTGGCAGTTCGTCAACCAACGGAAATCAGGTCGCCCAGGCTCTGTCGCCTTTCTCATAAGGCAGATCACCATCAAACTTGCCTGGAATACCCACGTAACGAAGCACCTTGGTAGCACCTACTTCTGACGTAAAAAAGGTAAACAGGGTTAGCTGCTTAAACATCGTAAAGTAATGCGGTAGCGGATCGGTGTCGTCGGCATCGCGGCTGTTAGGACGCTGATTAACTGCGCCCCACAGGTTGCGCTCGGCATTGTATTTCTTAGCTTCGGCATCGAGGTCCGTCAGCAACTCAAAACGCTGTGCATTGCTTAAGGCAAGGAACGGCGTATCGAAGCGTTCGTCGCTAGCCAGGTTGAGCTTACGCAGGCCGTCTTTAAACGCCTGTTGCTGAACGGGCGTGTAACAGTCAGCCACCAGCACCGCCATCATTTGTGCACACTGAGCATCTTTAGCTCCAGGCGTGTCGGTACGCGGCATAATGGTTTCGGCCACTTCGCTCATCAGGCTGATATCATCTTTGCTCAGGCCCACTTTGGCCGGATCGGTGGCCGGCACTTTTAAGCCCCAGGCCATGGCATTGCTGCCCACAAAGGCAGCACCGGTCGAGGCCGCAATCATTTTAAGAAGGTCGCGTCTATCCATCTCAGATGTTCCCCTTTTTCAGTTCTTCAACAGCAAAGTTAGCAGCCCGTGCGGTTAATGCCATGTAAGTCAACGATGGGTTAACACAAGAAGCTGAAGTCATCGCTGCGCCATCGGTAACGAATACGTTGGGCGCATCCCATACCTGGTTGTGTGCATTTAGCACTGAAGACTTAGGATCGCGGCCCATGCGTGCACCGCCCATTTCGTGAATACCCATGCCCGGCGCGTAATCCGCGTCGTAACCCTGAACATTTTTAAGGCCCATTTTTTCGAACATTTCCACCGCGTCGTTCATCATATCTTTACGCATGGCATATTCGTTTTCTTTGATTTCGACGTCCATCTCCAGCACAGGTAAGCCCCACTTGTCTTTTTGGGCTTTATTGAGATACACCTTGTTGTCATGGTTGGGCAGCATTTCACCAAAGGCTGTCATACCAATCGACCAACTGCCCGGCTCACTCAGGATGTTTTTCAGATCCGCACCAATACCCATTTCGGCTACGTTGCGGTTCCAGCCCTGACGACTTGCCGAGCCCTGATAGCCAAAGCCACGCAGATAGTCACGCTTATCATCGCCCCAGTTACGGAAACGCGGGATGTAAAAACCAGACGGACGGCGTCCGTAATAGTATTTATCTTCAAAACCTTCGATGTCGGCCGATGCACCCACGCGGAAATGGTGGTCCATAATGTTATGACCCAGCTCGCCGCTGCTGCTACCCAGACCACCATCCCACACGTCGGTGGCTGAGTTCATCAGCATCCACACAGAATTAAGCGCTGACGCATTCAGGAACACGATTTTGCTCTTAAATTCGTAAGTCTGATTATTTTCCGAATCGAGGATTTCAACACCGGTTGCACGTTTTTTGTCTTTGTCGTACAGCACGCGGGTGACGATAGAGAAAGGACGCACGGTAAGATTACCGGTGGCCATCGCTACCGGCAGTGTAGATGACTGGGTAGAGAAATAACCGCCAAACGGACAACCCAGCCAGCATTTGTTACGGTACTGACAGTTCACCCGGTTTTGCTCAGGCTTCGGCTCAGTCATGTTGGCACTACGGCCATTGATAATATGACGGGTGCCTTTAAAGGCTTTCTGCAAACGCTTGGCGAGATCTTTTTCCACCACGTTGAGTGGCATTGCCGGCTGGTACTGGCCATCAGGCAGTACGTCCAGGCCATCGCGGTTACCGCTGATGCCGGCGAAACGTTCTACATAGTCGTACCAGGGCGCTAAATCGTTATAGCGAATTGGCCAGTCTACACCAACACCTTCTTTGGCGTTGGCCATAAAGTCTGCTTCATTCAGGCGGTAGCTTTGACGACCCCATAGCAGCGAGCGGCCGCCCACGTGATAACCACGATACCAGTCGAAACGTTTCTTCTCGACATAAGGTGAGGTCTGGTGACTTTCCCACATACCATAGGTGGATTCGTTGAGCGGGTAGTCACGCTTAATAACCGGCTCCAGCTCTTTCATTTCCTGGGTTGCCAAATCACGGTGCGGATAGTTCCATGCTTCATTATGCGCGTTCACGTAATCCTTGATATGTTCAATATTACGGCCACGTTCCAGCATCAGAACCTTCAGCCCTTTCTCGGCCAGCTCTTTCGCTGCCCAACCGCCGCTGATCCCTGATCCAACTACGATTGCATCATAGACATTGTCTGCCATTACTAGTCCCCTTTAATCGTGTCTTTTATAAGCCCGATTTTGTGTGTTGCCCAATCACACATCACAAATCAGAATGGCTTCGCGCAGCGACTCAATCTGACCCTGAATGGTTTTTGGGGTTGGTATAAATTCCTGAGCCACGTACCCGTTAAAGCCGGTCTCGTTAATGGCTTTAATAATTGCCGGATAGTACAGCTCCTGGGTATCGTTAATCTCATGTCTGCCAGGCACTCCGGCAGTATGGTAGTGACCAAAGTACTCATGGTTATCCCGAATAGTACGAATAATGTCACCTTCGCTGATTTGCATATGATAAATATCATACAAAAGCTTAAAATTAGCTGAACCAAGCTGCTTGCACAGCTCAATCCCCCAGGCGGAGTTATCTGCAAAGTAATCCGGGTGATCCACTTTGCTGTTGAATAGCTCCATTTGCAGAATTACGCCACGCTTCTCAGCCTGTTTAATGATTCGCTTTAAGCCGGTAACAGCATGTTGCAAGCCCTGCTCCGGACTAACGCCCCGTTTGTTACCACTAAAACAAATCAGATTGCGGTACCCCGCATCGGCGACTAAATCGATATGCTGTAAATAGCGCTCTGTCAGTTCGTCATGAAACTTTGGATCGGCCCAACCATCTTCCAGATTGAGTTCAGCGCCGTTGCACATGGAGCTGTCGATGCCGTATTTCTTCAGCGTTGGCCAGTCAGCCGGACCAATCAGGTCTATGGCGCTAAATCCAATAGCTTTCGCCGCAATGCATAATTCTTCCACAGTGAGCTCACCGTAAGTCCAGCGAGCCACCGAATGATTGATGTTCCCTTTCAATTTTAAACCAGAGATGTCATCGGGCAGGGTCGCCAGCGCTGAGGCACTCAGGCTGGCTCCGGTCATACCGAGTACCAGCTTTTTCAGCAGGTCACGGCGACCGTTGTCCGACAGGTTCATCTTAGACTCCATACTTTCAGGCATCAGCCTTCACCTCTTCTTTCTTGAAGATAAGTAAGAACAGTACCAGTACCACCGCAGCAAATGCCGCCGGGAACAGCCAGATTTGCTGCCAGGCATGACCGGCATCACCGGCATAGTTATCGGTGATCTGACCGGCCACCCAGAAACCTACCAGCATACCTACACCGTAGGTCGCCAGGGTAATCAGGCCCTGCGCGGCACTTTTCACTTTGTCACCCGCTTTAGCATTGGTATAGATTTGGCCAGACACAAAGAAGAAGTCATAGCAGATACCGTGCAGTGCAATACCAATGATCAGCAGGAATAAGCCAGACTCGGCGTCACCAAAAGCAAATAATGCGTAACGCAGAACCCAGGCTGCCATGCCTAATAGCAGGGTCATTTTAATGCCAAAGCGGTTGAGGAATACCGGCAGTGCCAGCATAAATAACACTTCAGACACCTGGCCCAGGGTCATCTTTCCGGTGGCATTTTCAACGCCGATTTCGGTGAGAAACGGATTGGCATTCTGGTAGTAAAACGCCAGCGGAATACAGATCAGTACGCTTGAGGCAAAGAATACGAAGAAGTTGCGGTCTTTAAGCAATGCCAGCGCATCCAGGCCGAGCAACTGACCAAGGCCAGCTGCTTCTGAACCTTTCGCCGCAGGCGGAGTGGCCGGCAGCGTAAAGCTGTAAATACCCAGCGCCAGCGAGGCGATGGCACACAGCATAAAGGTATTTCGCAGCATGCCATCAGCAATGCCTTGCTGAGAATCCCACGAGAACACGTAGCTGATAACCAGGCCGGCAACGATCCAGCCGATAGTGCCCCACACACGAATTTTACCAAACTCTTTGGATGGATCTGACATTTGCCCGAACGATACAGAGTTAACCAACGCCAGCGTTGGCATGTAAGCAATCATGTAGCCCAGTACATAAGGGTAGAAGCCAGCAAAGTCGGTCGACATGTACATCATGTACATCAATGCCGCGCCCACCAGATGCAGAATCCCCAGGATACGCTCAGCATTGAAGAACCGGTCGGCAATCAGGCCGATAATAAATGGAGCAATGATCGCTCCCCACGACTGGGTTGAAAATGCCATACCGATTTCACTGCCCGACGCACCGAGCGTGCCGCCAAGAAAGGTTCCCAGCGTTACAAACCAACCACCCCAGATGAAAAACTGGAGAAACATCATAATACTCAGACGTATTGTTATTGTGTTCATAGGCTCCTCGCCAAATGTCTGTACTGACTGTACTTTTTGTACCAGTTACGTGTTGTTATTAATCTTTTAAACCCAGGATGCGGCGATTGCGCTCTTCGCTCGCTTCGGCGCCGGCAAAATCATCAAACGCATGCCTGGTGGGCTCAATGATATGGCTGGCAATAAACGGCGCGCCCTCGGCGGCCCCTTGCGCCGAATCTTTCAGGCAGCATTCCCATTCCAATACCGCCCAGCCATCAAAGCCGTACTGAGTCAGCTTGCTGAAAATACCTTTGAAATCCACCTGCCCATCGCCCAGTGAGCGGAAACGCCCCGGACGCTCCTTCCAGTCTTCATAACCGCCGTACACACCTGAACGACCGGTTGCATTAAACTCAGCATCCTTAACATGGAACATTTTGATGCGGTCGTGATAGCGGTCGATGAAGTCCAGGTAATCCAGTTGTTGCAACACAAAGTGGCTGGGGTCGAACAGGATATTGGCGCGTGGATGGTTATCCACGGCTTTCAGAAAGCGTTCAAAGGTAGCGCCATCGTGCAGATCTTCACCCGGGTGAATTTCATAACACACATCCACGCCCGCTTCGTCAAAGGCATCCAGGATGGGCATCCAGCGTTTGGCCAGTTCGGCAAAGCCTTGTTCTACCAGGCCAGCCGGACGCTGCGGCCATGGGTAAACAAGGTGCCACAGCAACGCACCGGAAAAGGTAGCATGAGCTTTCAGTCCCAACCGTTCGCTTGCCTTAGCGGCAAACTTTAATTGCTCAATCGCCCATTCCGTGCGTTCCTGCGGTTTACCGTGCAGGTGTTTGGGTGCAAAGTTATCAAACAGCTCGTCATAAGCCGGATGCACCGCCACCAGTTGACCTTGCAGATGGGTTGATAGTTCGGTGATTTCGATACCGGCATCGCGACAAATGCCCATCACTTCATCACAGTAGTCCTGGCTGTTAGCTGCCAGTTCCAAATTAAAGATATCGTCGTTACCCGTCGGCATTTGAATGCCTTTGTAACCGTTATCAGCCGCCCATTTAACAATGGTATCCAGCTTATTAAATGGCGCTTTGTCACTGACAAACTGGGCTAAAAAGATAGCCGGGCCTTTAATCGCAGACATGATTTACTCTCCTGCTTAATTCGTTAATTAGGTGCGTGTTATTCAACGTCGAAAAAGTGGGTCCATTTGGCGTCGCTTGCCGTGCTCGCCAGCATGGTTTCGATAAAGGCGTTACCGCGTAAACCATCCTCCAGACCAGGCACACCATCGGCTTTGCCGGTTTGTCCGCTGCGAACCGCTTTGGCAAAGAAGGTATACAAGTTACCCATGGCCTCCAGGTAACCTTCAGGGTGACCGCCAGGAATACGGCAGCGCGCCTGCGCATCTTCGCACAAGCCAGGCATACCGCCACCCGCTCGCAAGGTCACCATTGGGCCGGTTAATGAGCGTACGATCAGTGAGTTAGGATTCATTTGCATCCACTCAAGACCGCCTTTCTCGCCGTACACGCGAATTTTCAGGCCGTTTTCTTCACCGGCACACACCTGACTCGCCATGAGCGTGCCAGACGCGCCATTATCAAATCGTAACAATGCAGCGCCATCATCATCCAGACGCCGCCCTTCCACGTGAATATGCATATCGGCGCAAAGTTTGGTCACCCGGGCACCGCTGACAAATTCAGCCATGTTCAGCGCATGGGTACCTATATCGCCCATACAGCCGCTACCGCCTGATTTGCTCGGATCGGTACGCCAGCCTGCCTGTTTGTTGTCCTGCAGTTCGATGCCTTCGCTTAACCAGCCCTGTGGATATTCCACTAACACTTTGCGAATTTTACCCAGTTCGCCGTTGGCAACCATATGCCGCGCCTGCCATACCATAGGATAACCAATGTAGGTATGTGCCAGGCCCAGTAATACCGGCTTTTCCTGTAACACGGTTTTCAGCGTTTTGGCTTCGTCCAGGGAAATCGCCAGTGGTTTTTCGCAGAACACATGAATACCCGCTTCCAGCGCTGCCTTGGTCACTTCTACGTGGAGGTGATTAGGCGTTACTACCGCCAGTACCTGTACTCGTTGGTCTTCAGGGAGTTTTGCTTCCTGCTCGATGAGAGTCTGCCAGCTATCATAAGCACGGTCCGCTGCAATACTCAGCGACTCGGCAGTTTCCAGGTTATTTTGCTGGTTACGGCTAAACGCACCACATACCAGTTCGTAATGTCCATCCAGCCCGGCTGCATGACGGTGCACCGCACCAATAAAGGCGCCCCGACCGCCGCCGATCATGCCTAAGCGAATTTTCTCAGTTTTTGCCACGTTCAAACCTCGATTTGCAATTTTCGTCCAAAACGCACTTGTGTACTTTTTGTTAATGATGTAAAAATGTAACGGATTACATCGGAGTATAACAAGATTATTCACCAGATCTAGTCCAAATTGATGACAAATATGTTAATCAAATGCGGTAGTTTTTAGTTAAAGCTTAGATATCAGGCATTTTTAACTAGCTGAAGACAGAAATTTTGTTAACATAAAAAATCATTAAATGTTATCGGTTACATTATTTATCTCAGCAGGTGAGGGCGTTTAGTTGTCGAATATAAGAGAAGTTGCTGACCTGGCAGGCGTTTCGGTGGCCACGGTGTCACGAACGTTACAGCAACCAGAATTGGTATCACCAAAAACCCGGGCTAAAGTGACTCGTGCTATTGAGCAGCTTAATTACAAACCCAACCTGATGGCAGTGAAGTTTCGCTCTGGCAAAACTCATAATATTGTGGTGCTGGTTCCTACTGTTGCCAACGTATTCTTTGCCCGGGTGATCCGCGGCATGCAGGAAGCGGCCGCCGCAGAGGGCTACTCGTTGTTACTGGTGAATACCATGGGCGACGATGACACGGAGCAAAACTACGCCCGAATGATCCATACTTCACAGGCCGACGGGGTTGTTCAGCTACGCGCCTTTAACCCTTTTAACGACAATGATGCAGATGATCAGGGCTTATTGCCCATGGTTAACGCCTGCGAAATTCTTGATGCTCCGCAATGTCCAACGGTTTCTCTGGACAACCGCCTGGCTGCTGTAGCAATGACCGAACATCTGGTTGAACTCGGCCATCAGCATATCGCCATGATCAAAGGTCCGGCCTCCAGTCCGTTAACCCGGGAGCGAATGCTCGGTTTTAAAGATGCCCTGCAGACCGCCGGACTTAAATACTGCGAAGAACTCATGTTCGACGGCGACTTTACGCTGCAGTCCGGTTTCGACGCAGCCGACCGAATACTTAAACAGTCGCACCCGGTAAGCGCCATATTTTGCGAAAACGATGAGATGGCGCTGGGTGCTATCAGCCGCCTTAAAGCCGCCGGTTTGCGAATTCCTGAAGACATTTCAGTGTCCGGCTTCGACAATATCGCCTTTGCAAAATTCAGCGATCCATCATTAACCACAATCGCCCAACCGGCAGAGGAATTTGGCGAGACCGCTATTAACCTGCTCATTGATGTTTTAAAGGGCAAAGCCAAACGTGCAGTAAAAGTCATTTTGCCATACCAGTTAATTATCCGAAACAGCACAGGGCCAGCTCCGGCGCAACCGGTAAACCTAACCCGGTAAGGCTGTGAATATGCCAATAAAAGGGAGAAAACCTATGTCGCAACACCGTAAAAACAGCTCAATCATAACCTCCGCCTCTGCCAGCCAGCTGAGTCGTCGCCGTTTTATGCAAATGTCGGCCACCGGCGTTGGTGCACTCTTTGGTGCCACAGCCTGTGGCGGCGCCTCCACAATGACCACTGCCGCCAAAGACAATCGCGTTGGTCTGCAACTGTACACGCTGCGCAGCATGATGGAAAAAAGCGTGACTGACACCTTAAAGCTGGTTGCCAGCATAGGCTACAAAGAACTGGAGTTTGCCGGCTTCTACAACAACGACCCCAAAGACGTTAAAGCGTTAATGGACGAACTGGGCCTGACAGCTCCTTCATCTCATGTGCTGCTTAAGTTTATGTCGACCGACGCTGATGTTGAAAAACAGATCGAAATCGCTAAAACCATGGGCCACAAATACGTGGTAGTGCCGTATATCTTCCCTGAAGATCGCAGTACTGATATTGCCGGTTATCAGCGCCTTGCCGAGCGTTTAAACAAGCTGGGTGAAACCTTTAAGGCCAATGGCATTCAGCTCGCCTACCACAACCATGATTTCGAGTTTGAGAACATGAACGGTCAGGTGCCTTACGATGTGTTACTTGATGAGTGTGATGCCGACCTGCTCGCCATGGAACTTGATTTATACTGGACTGTGAAAGCGGGCCTGAACCCGGTAGATTATTTCAAGCGCAACCCGGGCCGCTTTAAGCTCTGGCACGTAAAAGACATGGATGCCCAGGGCGAATTCGCCGACGTAGGTAAAGGCACGATTAACTTCGACGATATATTTGCCAACGGAGAGTTATCGGGTATTGAGCATAAATTTGTTGAGCGCGATAAAACTGATGATATGGTCGAAACTATCAAGCAGGGCTACCTCACGGTCAGTCGCCTGAACGATAAGTATTAAACTTATTTGCAAGTACTAAAAAAGGGGCCGAGGCCCCTTTTCTGTTGTTGCCGTATTATGCCTTGAGATAGTCACGGATCACGTAGTGCAGGATACCGCCGTGCTCGTAATAGGTAAATTCATTGGCAGTATCGATGCGCACCGTTAAATCTACCGTCAGAGTGCTGCCATCAACCTTGGTAACCGTCATCTGCGTGCTTTTCTGACCGCGCTCTACCGGCTCGATAGAGAACTGTTCATTGCCCTCAATACCTAACGACTCGGCACTGTCACCGTCACTAAATTGCAGCGGCAAAATCCCCATACCAATCAGGTTTGAGCGGTGAATACGCTCAAAGCTTTCGGCAATCACTGCCTTAACGCCCATCAACGACGGCCCCTTGGCTGCCCAGTCACGGCTGGAACCAGTACCGTACTCCTTACCGCCAATAACAATGGCCGGCACCTTTTCTTCCTTGTAACGCATAGCAGCATGGTAAATCGACATCGCATCACCACTTGGGAAGTGCGTGGTAGCACTGCCACTGGTGCCTGGCGCTAACTGGTTTTTCAGGCGCACATTGGCAAAGGTACCGCGCATCATCACCTCATGGTTACCCCGGCGTGAACCATAAGAGTTAAAGTGTTCAGGCGTCACACCCAGTTCCTGCAGATACTCCCCTGCTGGGCTTTCCGGCGCGATAGCACCGGCCGGTGAAATATGGTCGGTAGTGATGGAATCCCCCACCTTTACCAGACAACGTGCGTCTTTAATGGCGCCAATGGGATCAGGCGTGGTCGACATGGTCTCGAAAAACGGCGGATGCTCTATGTAGGTAGAGTCCGGCCAGTCGTATACCGAGGTATCAGATACCTCAAGCTCGTTCCAGACACCGCTACCTTTAAACACATCGGCATATTTTGCCTTAAACAATTCGCCGGACACATTGTCTTTAATGTATTGCTGCACCTCTTCTGGCGTTGGCCACAGGTCTTTAAGATAGACATCACTGCCCTGCTGATCTTTACCAATCGGGCTATTGGCGATATCCATTTTCATGTTACCTGCCAACGCGTAGGCGACTACCAGCGGTGGCGAGGCGAGATAGTTAGCCGCGACATCCGGGTGGATACGCCCTTCAAAGTTACGGTTACCGGAAAGCACCGAGGTGACCGACAGTTTGGCTTTGCGAATGGCGGTTTCGATGGCATCCGGTAATGGCCCTGAATTACCGATACAGGTAGTACAACCATAACCAACAAGGTTGAAGCCCAGCTGCTCCAGATAAGGCATCAGACCCGCATCTTCCAGATACTGTGTTACTACCTGCGAACCTGGTGCCAGCGAGGTTTTCACCCAAGGCTTACGGGTAAGGCCCAGTTCGGCCGCCTTCTTAGCCACCAGACCGGCAGCAATCAGTACTGATGGATTTGAAGTATTCGTACAACTGGTAATGGCCGCGATCACTACCGCGCCATCTTCCAGGTTAAAGGCATTATCACCGAGTTTCACATAAGACGCGTGGTCTTCGTCGACCACCGGCGCATCGCCGCCTTCGGCAACGAAATCGGCTTCTTCGGTAACATCGGCAACGTCGATTTGCTGTGACAACCATTCACTGTAAGCCGCTGCGGCGTTATCCAGCGCGATGCGATCCTGCGGACGTTTTGGCCCCGCAACAGACGGCACAACTTCGCCAAGATCCAGTTCCAGCGTCTCGTGATATTCCGCATCTTTGCTGTTATCGTCGTGCCATAAACCGGTTTGTTTAGCGTAAGCTTCCACCAGCTCAATCTGCTGTTCATCACGCCCGGTCAGGCGCAGGTAATCCAGCGCAACATCATCCAGCGGGAAAATACCACAGGTGGCACCATACTCCGGGGCCATATTAGCAATGGTCGCGCGGTCCGCCGTAGTCAGCGAGCTGAGACCCGGACCATAGAATTCGACAAATTTACCCACCACGCCATGGTTACGCAGTTGCTCAGTAATGGTAAGCACCATATCGGTTGCGGTAACACCTGCTGGCAATTCGCCTGTTAGTCTGAAGCCAACTACGCGAGGCAATAACATGGTTACTGGCTGGCCCAGCATCGCCGCTTCCGCTTCAATACCGCCAACGCCCCAGCCGAGAACGCCCAGGCCGTTAATCATGGTGGTGTGCGAATCGGTGCCTACCAGTGTGTCGGGATATACCAGGGTTTCATCACCCTGCTCTTTAGCGAACACGCAGCGCGCCAGGTATTCCAGATTGACCTGGTGCACAATACCGCGCCCAGGCGGCACTACCTTAAAATTATCGAAGGACGATTGTCCCCATTTTAGGAACTGGTAACGCTCTTTATTCCGCTCTACTTCAATGGCGGTATTCTTTTTAAGCGCGTCTTCTTCGGCGAAATGGTCTACCATCACCGAATGGTCAATCACCAGCTCAACCGGATTGAGCGGGTTAATTGCCTGGGCATCACCGCCCAAACGGTTTATCGCATCGCGCATGGCGGCTAAATCAACAATGGCCGGCACGCCGGTAAAGTCTTGCAGAATAACCCGGGCCGGCACAAAAGAAATCTCGTGATCGTCAGCATCGCTGGTATCCCACTTGGCGATAGTTTCAATGTCGGCATCGCTGACAAAATCGGTGTGCTCGTGCCTTAGCAGGTTTTCGAGTAAAATTTTGACGCAAAAAGGCAGTCTTGCCAGATCGTACTGTTCGGAAAGCTTGTCAAAACTGATCGCAGAATAGGAATGGTCATTCACCTTGAGCGGCGAATAGGTTTGATATTTCATGTTTTACGCTTCCTTTTTCATTGCTGTGATTACTTGCCTCTAACCGTTCATGCATTTTCCTAACCAGCCAATAACCTGATTAAATTCATTCACTTACAAATTTAACAGCAGTGCGTCTGAACGACTTTATGAAATTTATACGTACCCGGGTGTGTAATAAGTTCAAAGCGTTATTCCACCTCCTATTCCGCAGCAATAAATTAACAATAATTTAATAAAACAGATGCACGTTGCGTTTGCCTTATGTATGCTTAAATCTTAATCAAGCCGCTACGGCCTGTATTTAAGACTTTTCTGCCAATAACGGGAATATTGGTCATGTCTCCCAGTGGAGTAATAAATGCATCCTTTAGTTAATAAACTCGGTCTGGAGCCTCACCCGGAGGGCGGCTATTATCGTCAAATCTACCGCTCTGCAGCCGAGGTCAGTTCGCCTAAACACGGTTTGCCCCGTCCTGCTGTTACGCATATTTACTTTTTGCTGTTAAAAGGTCAGGTGAGCCGCTTTCACAGAGTTCTGCACGACGAAATCTGGAATCACTATGACGGCGCGCCACTCACGCTCTATCAGTTACACCAGCAACAGCTGCACGAAAAGCGCATTGGCGGACCTGAGGATGATTTGGCGACTGTGGTACCCGGAGGCCACTATCAGGCTGCCATTACGACAGGTGACTACTCGCTGGTGGGTTGTTCGGTAGCACCGGGCTTTGATTTTGCAGATTTCAGTTTCATTGATGAGCCCTGTTTAAAGCAGTGGATCGAGCTGGCACACCCGCACCTGAGTAAATTTATCTAGTTCTTCAGCCCGTTAATTAATAAAGAACAGCTGATGCAGGTTGGCGGTTTTAAGTAACCGCCGGGCATGTGCATCAGCACCGCTAATTTGAATGACAGTCTGGTTTTCAGCCAGTTGCTTTTGCAGCCCTACCAGCGCTCCTAACCCCGATGAATCAATAAACTCAACCTGTGAGAAGTCTATTTTAAGCGTTTTGTTTCGCAGTGCACTCAGGGGCAGTTTTTGCATTGCAGAAAAAACCGACAGAGCGTTCAACCCCGTCCAGACTGGCGGCAAAATAAGGGTGTCAGGCGCCACAATCTTACCGCTGAAACAATAGCGACAGGCTGATGAAGCGTTATTCACATCGGCATGGCGCAGGTAGCAGCCGCCGCAATGCTGAGTACTACTTACTTCTCGCAGCGGTTGATTGGCCATTTTCTCCTTTTGATTCATCAGCCCATCCATTTTATCTGTCAACGCTATCAATCATAAACCTTACAATTACCAGCCATGTATAACTTAAAAGTAGTAGAAAATAGAAAATCTGCGCAAAGTTTCCTACGCTTATAGTCGAGCCTGTTGATTGGGTTGATCATTTAATTGGCGATACAGGGATTTTTATGCCGGCTCTAACCCGAACGTAAGCCGCTACCAGCGGTTGCAGTACGTTAATTTGCCACCAAATGAGACTCCTGTGAGCCAGAGCATCAATTTTGAAAGGTTTAACCGACTCTCGGCAGACCTCCAGATAGTCACCGTATATAACGGTGATATTGTGCATTGCAATCCCGCCGCGCAACTATTGTTTAACCAGGCTGGCAAAGAGCAATCACCCGCCACCATTTTTGACTTTGTGAGTGCCGACGAACATCACTTTTTTTCTTTTCAGTTGGCACAGTCAGCGGCCTCCGGCGTTGGTAACAAGTTTCTGACCCGCTTTGCCAGCGCCTCGGGCATCCGCTGGTTGCTCTGGCATACCGACATCGATAAGAGCAGTGAACACATGTACTGGATTGGTCAGGACGTCACAGAATTAAAACGCAGTACCGCCTCGCTGGAAATTCTCGAGGAAGTAACCGCCACGGGCGTGTGGGAGCTCGACAAACAAACCAATACCCCCTACTGGTCGAAACAGACTCATCAGATTCATCAGACTGACAACCGGCACTTCACGCCTCGCATTGATGATGCCTTGTCTTTTTTCCCGCCTGAAGCGCAATCCTCGTTAAAAGCAGCATTAGCTAAGCTCGAAGCAGAAGGCACGCCTTACGACCTGCAACTGCCTTTCGTGACGGCTAAAGGCGATCAACGAATAGTGAATGCTCATGGCCATGCGCAGAAAATGGGCAGTAAAGTGGTTCGTCTGTACGGCACGTTTAAGGATATTACCGAAGAAGTAAATAAACACGAGGAAGAACAGCGCATGCATACCCGTATGTCGCTGGCACTGGAATTTTCTAAAATTGGCGTGTGGGAATACCGGGTTGCTAACGACACGCTGGTCTGGGACTCCCGCATGTTTGCCATATACGAAACCGCCGTTGAGCACTTTTCAGGCGAGTTGGAAGACTGGCGGAATGCAGTGCACCCGGAGGATCTTAACCCTGCACTGAAACTACTCAATGAAACAATGTTAACCGGCACCCCATACATTCATCAGTTCCGTATCATTACTCCGCATAAAGCGTTGAAGCATATCCGGGCCATGGCATCAGTGCTGCGTGACGAGCAAGGTAATGTCAGCCACCTGATCGGGGTTAATCTCGATGTCACTGCAGATGTAGAACGCACACTGCAGTTAAAGCAAGCCAAAGAAGCGGCTGAAGCGGCCAATCATGCGCAATCGCGCTTTTTAGCGCTAATGTCACATGAAATCCGCACACCGCTTAACGGTCTCATCGGTAGCTTACAAGTTCTCGAAGGGCTTGTATCGGGGAGTCGCGAAAGCCAGTTCATCTCACAGTCGCTGGGTAGCGCCCGCACGTTAATTGCTATTATCAATGACATTCTGGATTATTCAAAAGCATCAGAAAATCGAATGACGCTGGAAGAACTGCCGGTAAACCTGAAGGAACTGCTTAATCAGGTCATCAATGAACAGTCTGCTGTTGCCGATAAAAAACGGATAACACTAACACTGACCTACCCTGATAATGCACCTTCCAGCTTCGAAATCGACCCTTTGCGCTTTAAACAAGTGATGTCCAACCTGGTGAGTAATGCGATTAAATTTACCCATGAGGGCTACGTGTCAGTCTCTGTGGAAACCCGGACCGTTCCCGAGCCCCTGGTAGTAATACAGGTCAGAGATAGCGGTATTGGCATCCGGCAGGAGCAGTTGGCAAAGCTGTTTACGCCCTTTACGCAAGGGGATGTTACAACAACCCGCCAATACGGCGGCTCAGGCCTTGGGTTGAGCATCGTTGAACAACTGGTACAACTGATGGGCGGAAAAGTGCAGGTAGAGAGCACGCCTGATATTGGTAGTTGCTTTACCATACTGCTGCCCCGCAAAGCTTGCTACGACGAAGCAATGTCTTCCCCTCTTACCACTCAACCGTCTACTCCTGAAGCACCGGATCTGAGTCAGTTAAGGGTGCTGATTGCAGAAGACAATGAGATTAACCAACTGGTTGTCGAGGCTTTTTTGCAGGAATGTGGTACTCCGGCAACGTTTGTGGATAATGGCGCCAGGTTAGTTGAGGCGGTAAAGGCTGCACCCTATGATTTGGTTCTGTGCGATATCAGAATGCCGGTCATGGGTGGTATTGAGGCCTGCACCAAAATACGCGAGTTTAATCCTGACATTCCCATTTTGGCTTTCACTGCCAATGTAATGCAGGACGATGTTCACGCCTACCGCGAAGCTGGCTTTACCGATGTCATCAGCAAGCCGGTGGAACGTCTGAAGCTTTTTGAGCAACTGGCCGGGTACTCGCATCCGGGCACCTGACGTGGCACCCGGGAATCCACGAGGTAACGGCACATCTGTATTACTTGTGGAGCATACCGTTTCGTACTGCTAACACCCTGCTGAACTTTTGCTGTGAAGCTGCCGGGCCAGGATTGGGTAAGCGCCGACCAAAGCCATAAACACGCCTACCGTATTCTCGTGGCCTTGCATCAGCCAACTGCTCATCAGCATCGTGGCAGCAAATATCAGTGCGACAATTACATGGCTTTTGCTGTTACATGTCAGGTTATACATAACTTTCTCCGCTAGTTAATAATCATTCATCCTGGAATATGTCTTCGATAGTTAATCCAAATAATCGTGATGCCTTAAACGCCAGGGGCAAACTCGGGTCAAATTTACCTTTTTCGATAGCATTGATAGTTTGTCGGGACACATCCAGACGCTCGGCCAAATCGGCCTGGGTCCAGTCTCGCTCTGCTCTGAGCACTTTTAGTCGGTTTTTCATTGATACTTCTTCACTCCCTTAACCATGGCAACCAGATAGGTCAACGCAATGAACACGGCAAGGTGTGAAATTTCCGCATGGAATGGCAATACTCCGGTCTGACTCAGCGCAGAATAGGCAAACCCTCCTACCAAACCGGCACCTAACGCCAGGGCCATGGCTTCCAGCTGAACTTTCTGCTCCAGTTCATCCAATCCGGCGAGCAGTTTTTTGTTGGCCATCATCATGGCTACACCGGCAATAATATTGAGCACGACCATTGCTGTGGTCACCAGAGCCGCACCATCCCATAAGTAGCGGTGGCCAAAATATACCAGCGCTAATGACACCAGCCATACCAGTGTGTAACCGGCCAGTCGGCGGTGATTCCGCTGATTACGTTGCCGGCGGCTAAGTTTCTGAGAGTCGCTCATATCAATAAAACCTTCCATTAAGTAAAGCTAACTTTACTTAATGTAGTTTAAAAAAAGACAAATGTAAACAACACTTGTCTTTTTCTGCTCAAATAAACAGCGTAACCAGTGCAGACTATGAGAGTTGATGTGCTTTCTTTGCCTCTTCAATAGGGCGAGTCGACTGATAAATCGCCTCACGCTCTTCGGCGCTGATGCGATCGCTGTAACGTTTAGGCTTAGCAAAGTAATACCCTTGCAGATAATCCGCTCCCAGCTCGGTAAGCATTTCAGCCTCGGAATGTGTTTCAATACCCTCGGCAATCACTTCGGTACGATTTTTACGGGCTATCTGAATCAGGTGCTTCACGATATTTTGTTTATAAACGTTTTCGTCAATGTCACTGATTAGCTCCATATCAATTTTCACGTAGTCCGGCCTTAGCTGCTCCAGCAGGTTTAACCCCGACCAGCCTGAGCCAATGTCATCGAGCGCCACACCAAACCCTGAGCTGCGATAGAACGACAAAATCCCCTTTAAGTGGTTCATGTCATTTGCCCGATGGGTTTCAACAATCTCAAACACCACATCCGCGGGCTTTAAGCCCAGCTCGCTGATAGCAGAAGCCGTGGCACGCAAGCAGTAAGCCGGATCATAAATACTTGAGGGGTTAAAGTTAATGAACACCTTGCCCTTCAGCTTAGCCCTCGAGAAATACTCAACCGCCGAGCGCCGGGCAGTGAGATCCAGCGCAAACAACAGGTTACTTTTCTCCGCCAGAGAGAAAGCGAAGCCAGGCGGAATGATAGACTCGTTGGCATCAAAGATACGAAACAATGACTCATGGGCAAAGATCGACGGATCTGCCACATCTCTGCCGGCCCTGACGATAGGTTGAAACCAGCTTTCGTAAGCATGCTTGTCCATGGCTTCAGACAGCCACTGAGCCTGATAGCGGCGGGTAAGCACCTCAGCCGTAGTCATTCGGCTTATCGCTTCAATGCTAAGCTGTGATGGCTGGGCGGAAGTGGTTACCTTGGTACCGCCAAATTCAGGCCCATCAAGACAGCCATTGAGTTGATTAAGAAAACTTCCTGCCTGGCTCTTGTCCACCTGCACCCGCAAACACCGGTGCTCCACACTTTCCAGCGGATACTTCGCATACTCAGCCATTTTAGTGACTTTATCGATGGCTTCGCTGGTCGGTAAAAACAACCAAAAGTACGTACTGGAATAAAAATACTCGTCAATCGACTCACACTCTGCACACCACATAAACTGCCTCATTTTTTAATTTTGATATGAGTACCGCAAAAGTGCCCCTACGGTTCACTTCGGAGCCAGGGTTTGCCTTCCTGAATGAGCAGGTGAGCCGTTTGGTCTACACAAACTGCCTTATTAACGCGCTTTGTTCTTCAACTTTATCCATCAATGAGGCATTGAGCGCCTTGGCTTGTGAACTCACTTCGCCACTTTGTGATGCCAGCGCCATAATATTGTTGATACTGCCAGTGACTTCGGTGGCAACTGCCGACTGCTGCTCAATAGCCGCGGCGATACTGCGGTTAAGATCGGCCAGCCGACTCACCTCATTTTGAATCGTCATCAGGCTCGACCCACAGCTTTCAGCCAGCCCCACACACTCCAGAGAAGAGTTAAGGGCCTGTTGCATGCCATGGCGAGCACTGTCTGAATGACAAGAAAGTGCTTCGAGCACCTGCTTAATGGAATCTGTGGCCTGCTGCGTGCGGGTTGCCAGTTCTCTGACTTCAGTCGCCACCACCACAAAACCATTACCTGACTCACCACTGTGCGCTGCCTCTATGGCGGCATTCACTGCCAGCAGGTTGGTTTGCTCGGCAATTCCCTCTATGACTACCAGGGCCTTACTGATATCCGCCACGCTTTTGCTCATGCCAGCAACCTGTTGATCGGCAAGCTGCAGGTGGCGATTAAGACTCTGAATATTCTGAATCGTCGCCTCGACATTGCCTTTGCCGAAAAAGGTGCTGGCCTCAGACTCATTGGCCACTTCGGCGGCCCCGTTTACGTTACCGGATATTTCACCGATGGTTTGCGACAGTTGCTCCATTGCCGCAACAACCTGGCTCACTTCACCGATCTGGCGCTGTAAGTGCAAACTGACTTCATCACTGCACTGCAGACTGCTGGCGGAATTTTCACAAACGTTAAGAGACGCATCATTCACCCGGCCAACCACCGCTTTTAACTGTGCCTGCTGCATTTCAAGCGCCAGATTAATGGCCGCCAGACTATCCCGGTGACCCGAGTAAAGAAAGCTCATCAGTGGATTATCAAAAATCCTGCGGGACTTTTCAGTCAGTGCTTGCAGGCGGGCGGACCAGCGCATGAAAACGCCTAACATTACCACCGCCAGCAAACCTACAATCAGATTCACGTAGAGAGAAAGCTCGCTATTTAAGACAGATATAAAGCTCAACCCGGCCAGTACTATCAGTCCCCATTTAAACTGAGGAAGCGAATCGGCGTGATGCGACAATTGCCGCTTATCCTTTTTTTTGCTCATTTGCTGATATGTCTGTTCGGCTCTTTTTATCACCTCCGGATCCGGCCTGGTTCGCACCGACTGATATTCGCAAATGTTGCCTGAGCTATCGCGAATGGGCGTAACAAAGGCATTAACCCAGTAGTAATCGCCATTACGACAGCGGTTTTTAACCGGTCCCATCCATGACTGACCGGCCCGGATGGTTTGCCACATGTTGGCAAATGCCTGCGCTGGCATATCCGGGTGACGAACCAGATTATGGGGCTGACCATACATGTCGTCTGTAGTGAATCCGGCGATACGACAAAAGTCGCTGTTCGCATAAGTTATCCGGCTATCCATGTCCGTTGTGGAAAGCAACACATCCGTGTCATTTAAGGGGACTTCCGAAGGGGGGAATTTACTGTGCATGGGATTATCTGTGACCTCTCAACAACTACCGGCTTATCTCACCACAAAGGAACCCCTGAGCACTCTTATCCCTTTGGCTATGAATGAAATAACATAGATATGGATCAACAATTCATAATGCCTATTTCGCCCTTTGCCAATTGCAGGATAGGAGTATCAGGCAAGAGAAACCGCCTTTTGTGGCTGTCAGGGGCAGCAATGGTCTGTGATAATGATTAGGTACCATGGCAATACCTGACCCGGCAGCAGCAAAGAGAAGACTCAAAATGAAAAGCGTTATAACAGTATTACTGATTATCGCGGCCACCCTAATTCTCGGTGGTTGTATTGTACTCAACCTTGCCCGGTTTGGCGCGGCGCCGGATGCTCAACAGCAGAAGGCATATTCTGGGTCGGCAAACTACCGTGCCGAGGAACAAGCTTTTCATAATCAGGTAACCACTCCGGTACTCAAAGACGGCGTCAGCATGTGGTCGGTGATGTGGGGTAACCTGACCTTCTCCGCCGATAATCTTGCTCCGCAAGGTGCGGTACCGGTAAACAAAGTAGACTTTAAAAGCCTGCCCCGCGAGGAAAATCTGCTCGTCTGGCTTGGCCACTCAGGCTTTTATCTGCAACTTAACGGCCAGCGCATTCTGGTAGATCCGGTTTTCAGTGACTACGCTTCCCCGTTTTCGTTTATGGTTAAAGCGTTTAAGGGAACGACCCTCTTTACAGTGGAGGATTTACCAGAGATTGATGTACTACTGATCTCCCATGACCACTATGACCACCTCGACTACAACACCGCCGTAGCGCTGAAAAACAAGGTAAAAAAGGTGTTTGTTCCGCTGGGGATCGGCGCCCATTTTTCTCACTGGGACTACACACCAGAGCAGCTGCACGAAGCAGACTGGTATGATAGCCTCGATTTAGGTAATGATGTACAAATTCATCTGGTCCCGGCCAGACACTATTCAGGACGTAGCCTGACCCGCAATCAAACTTTGTGGGGCGGGTTTGTTATTACCAGCCCGCAATCGCGACTCCTTCTGGGCGGCGATTCAGGATACGGCCCGCACTTTAAAGCCATTGGCGAACGCTTCGGAGGCTTCGATCTGGTGGCTCTTGATACCGGGCAATATGATCCGCGCTGGCCCTATATTCACATGACCGCCAGTGAGTCAAAGCAGGCTGCGATAGACGTTAAAGCCAGGGCACTGCTGCCCATTCACATTGGTCGCTTCGCATTGGCGCGTCATCCATGGAAAGAGCCCTTCGAAGAAATTCGGGCTCTCAGCAAAGAGGCCCCCTACGAGCTGCACACGCCGTTGATTGGCCAGCTCATAAACCTGGCATCGCCGCCTGCCAGCAAGCCATGGTGGCAGAGCGTTGACTAACACCTAAACTGGTCAGGCATAGAGCAGCGCGGTAGGGGCATAATCCGTGAGGATCCTAAACCAGAACAGAGCCTGCTGCACCAGCATCATTATCCAGTATAAAAAATCAGTCATGCCCGACTCCTTTACTGACGTTACTTGAAAATTGTTTAGCGTTAGCCATTTATCCTCCTGTTCGGTTTAGGCCACTATGACGAATAACGAGGCGCTCAGCGTGGCACTTACCGTTCTAATATGATTAAACAATTGCCAGCGACTAAGATAATGCCGCCAGGTTGTAGGTATTTCGATATCTCTGGCCTGTTCCAACTGCTTGTTTAACGGCACATTGAACAATGCCGTCACGCCGAACATGCCGACAAGATAAATAGCGCCGGCGAACATAATCAAAGCTGACTGACCACTCACCAGCAAAACCAGACATAACAAACTGGATGCCCAGAACAGCGGCATGAACAGCGACCGCAAAATATCCCGATTAATTTGCTGCATAACCCTGGCGCCCTGTTCATCACCAAGGCGTTGCAGAGAGGGCATTACCACCACAGAAAAAGCAAAGTAAATCCCCGCCATCAGCGCACAGACTAAGGCGGCGAGCATGGTCAGATAAAAGGTCACTGGCAGGTTCCTTCTTCAATAGGTGATAGCTGGCTGGCGGTCACATCAGCCGAACTTGCTGCAAAAGCGCGCTTTGCATAGTCACTAAAAGAGACCGGAGCCCTGCCCAGCAATTTTTCCAGCGTATCGGTTGTGTGACTGTTACGGCCATCGAGCACCTCACTGAACAGGTGCCCCATGAGCCACACCATCTCGTGGTCAAAGCCTGCCGACGTTAATGAGTCCACCATGGCGTCGACGCTTAGATCAACGAATGTCAGTGGCAGGCCGGTTATTGTGCTTATCTGCTCTATACAATGTTTAAATGTCAGTAACTGCGGCCCGGTTAACTCATACAGCCCGGCGGGAATGTCCGGGTCGGTAAAACAGCGTACCGCTGCGGCAGCGATATCCTCGACATCGATAAAAGGCTCCGGCATGTCGCTGCGTGGCAAAGCCACCTCGCCAGCCTCTATCATGCTGCGGATAAATCCTTCACTGAAATTCTGATAAAACCAGCTGGCGCGAAGAATGTGATAATGCAGGCCACTGCCAGCAACTATCTGTTCGGCATCTTCGGCACCTTTTTCGCCCCGCCCGGAGAGTAATACCATATGGCTTACACCGGCTTGTCGGGCAGCTACCACTAGGCGAGCAATGTCATCGGCAGCACGCTCAATCGCCAGATCTGGCTGGTAAGTAATATATACACCGTCAAAGCCACTGAGCAGGTGTTGCCAGTTTTGTGTACTGTCGTGCCAGTTAAAAGACGGCGTGGTAGTTCTCGATGCCCCGCAGACCTGTTCACCTTTTTGGCGCAACTGTTTAACCACCCGGCGGCCGGTTTTACCCGAGCCTCCAAGGACCAGAAAACGTTTGGGGGAATTCACTAACTGTGTCATCTGAGCTCCTGCTACGGCTTTACCATTTATGCAGCGCTTATAGTATGAACAGAGCCCTTAAGCGGACATAGCCAGGGGTCCACAATACCTTACCGTTCGTCCAGCGATGGCCAAATTAGACTTAAGCTACCAATCAATCGTATAGTTAACCGGCAGATTGCAAGGACCCAGCAGAGACGCGCACCCATGACTGACCCGATAAGCTCACCGGACTTCCCGGCCAATAACGACCCTTTTGGTCCGTTCATTGAGCAATTGAAACCGCAAAATAGCCTTTACTGTTTTTCAACCCTTGCCGCCCCCTGGGGGCTAGCCTTACCCGCCATGCCGGGACGTCTGATGCTACATGTGGTAATGAGCGGCAACTGTCTGATCACCACCGAAACATCACAATTAGTTCTATCTGCCGGTGCACTGGTGTTAATCCCTCATGGCAAAGGTCACAGTCTCAAATCTGCCGATAACGTCAGGGATGTGCCGTTTTTTGATTCCGGAGTAAAGCAGCTTTCGCCTAACCTTGAGGTACTGGATATTCCGGGTTCGGGTGAAACCACAAAGCTTATATGCGGTGTGGTGTCTTTTGATCCGCTGATTGGCCATTACCTGCTTGATCAGTTACCCGAAGTGATTTGCCTGGCGGCTGATGATTATCAGGATCTGGCCTGGCTGACATCCACTCTTGAGTTAATCAAACGCGAGGCCACAGACCTCGCCGCTGGCAGTGAGACCATCATTACGCGGCTGGCCGAAATCATGTTAATTCAGTTAGTCAGGTACTGGCTAAACAACGATCCACTGGCAAATGAAGGCTGGTTTGCGGCCATGCGTGATAGCCGAATCGGCGCCGCGCTAAAAGCCATACATCAGCAGCCAGAAGAAAAATGGACGGTAGAAAGTCTTGCCGCCATTGCCTGCATGTCCCGCTCTGCCTTTGCGGCAAGATTTACCGAACTGGTGGGTACCAGTGCTAAAACCTATCTCACCGAATGGCGCTTAACCCTGGCCTATTACCAGCTTAAAAGCGTTAAAGTTCCGCTTATTGAACTCGCCCTAAATTGTGGCTACGAGTCTGAGGCCGCCTTTTCCAGAGCGTTCAAACGGGTCATAGGCATCTCCCCCAGCCAGGTAGAACGAAGCACAGCTTGGTAAAGCTGAGCCCCTCCAGCATTGCATTAACTGTTAGACAAAAAAGTATACCCTTCCACCTTAAAACCCTTTTATTTAAGCGCATACCTACAAATTCAATAGTAGACAGAAAAGTATATTTATCGAAAAAACAATCGCTTCTCAAATTTAAGCGATTTTTCTTACTCCTGGCCATTGCACAAAGTAGACAGATCTGTGTATTTTAAATAACACGACTTGAACGGTCGCTCAAAAGCACCTCAGGTTTATTCACAGTTACTATTTGGAGAAATGTTATGTCAGTGTCAGGTTTACATGTACCCGCTTCTATCGATGATGCTCCGGCTGCTTCGCAAATCCCGTTACAGGGCGTGCTTAAGCAACTCGGCAGTGTACCTAATTTATTTCGCATGATTGCTAACAGTCCGGCCGCTCTCAATGGCTACCTTGAAATGTCTCAGTCACTGGGCAAAGGCGTATTGCCGGCCTCCGTCCGCGAGGCTATTGCGCTGCTGGTTGCACAGCTCAACGAGTGTGATTATTGCCTGTCCGCGCACGCTTTTCTGGCCGCGAATCTGGTGAAGGTGGAAGACAGTGAAATTACTGCCAACCGCAAAGGACTGTCCCGGGATCGGCAAACTCAGGCGATATTGCAGTTTACCCACGAAGTGGTTTCACAGCGGGGAAAGGTCAGCCATGACGGCCTGACCAGAATTCGTGAAGCCGGTTTGAATGACGCCGAAATTGTAGAGGTAGTGCAACATGTTGCGCTGAATATCTTTACTAATTATCTCAATAATGCCGGTCGTGCAGAGGTTGATTTTCCTCTGGTTCATCCTGTGTAAGCGAGGACCGGCACATGAACAGCACCGAGCAACCTCGCCCGCCACTGCCGCCATTTACGCTGGCAACAGCAACAGAAAAAGTGCGACTCGCCGAAGATGGCTGGAACAGCCGTGACCCGGAAAAAGTTGCCCAGGCCTACAGTATCGACACCCAATGGCGTAACCGTGCTGAGTTTATCCACGGTCGCGATCAGGCAGCTCAGTTTCTGGCCCGCAAATGGGACAAAGAACTTGAGTACCGATTAATTAAAGAACTGTGGGCATTTACTGAAAACCGCATTGCAGTGCGTTATGCCTATGAATGGCGTGATGATTCGTCTAATTGGTTCCGCTCTTACGGCAATGAAAACTGGGAGTTCAACAACCAGGGCTTGATGGTTAACCGCCACGCCTCATTGAATGATCTGCCGATCACGTCGCAAGAGCGCTTATTTAAATGGCCACCAGGACGACGTCCCGATGACCATCCGGGTTTGTCTCAACTGGGCCTCTAGCCCCCTGTTGCGGGGCAGAATCTGCCCCGCTTTTTTTAATATTAAGCGGTATAGCAAGCGCACTATAGTTGCCAGTCTGACTTAATCCCAGCACTGCCGACCCGCATTTTCTATACAGAACTGTTTACTTTTTAAGATAACGGCTGTCACGCTGTGATTCATTACTGTCTCCCAGCGCTGAGGTTATCTCAACACACCTGTAAACCGGTAAAGAGAGATATCACATGGACAATTTAAGCGGCATTCTTAATCAACACACATTTGCTACAACCATTAATCACAGCGGTCAGCTAAGCGGCATAAAGCATTTTGGCCAGCACGGCCAGTTACATCTGCTTGAGTCGGGCACCGTGCGGCTAAACCGACCGGGACAGCGCGAAATCCTGATGGATCGCCCTTCAGTCGTTTTGCTGCCCAAAGGCACCTCACATTATCTGGAATCGATTGGCGATAGACCCGCCAGACTGATCAGTGCCAGCGTTACCTTCTCCATCGCCAGCTCGTCACTGCTGATCAACGCGTTACCGGATATTGTGTATCTGCAGGTTTCACCTGAGTGTTCTTTGTCCTGCACAGTGCAGTGGTTATTTAACGAAGTCTTTGAGCAGCGGTTTGGTAAAGACATCATGATTAATAAGCTCGGTGAAATTTTTATGTTGCAGGTACTGCGTCATGCCACCGAACAAGGCAGTTTGCACCAGGGGGCTATTGCCGCTCTTAATCATCCGCAAATGCGCAAAGTCATCGAAGTTATTCATAACCAACCGGGTCATCACTGGACGCTCAATGAGCTTGCAAGTATTGCCGCGATGTCCCGGTCTAAGTTTGCTGAGAGTTTTAAAACCCTGGTGGGGCAAACACCCAACGACTACATCACCGATCTGCGTCTGGCCGTTGCCCAACAGCTGTTAAAGCACAACAAGCCGGTAAATTTTGTCGCCGGAGAAGTGGGCTACGAGCACGGCTCAGCGCTGGTCAGGATTTTTAAGAAAAAGCTGGGGGTATCGCCACGCCAGTGGTTACAACAAAGTCGCGGTAATAAGGCGTCAGTAGCGGGGGCCATGGTATAGCCGCCTGTCGAATCAGAGGATACAGATGGACAACATAGCAAATATCGTTAGACGGATTTCGTTAAAAGCCGAAGTATTTTTCAGTGGCAAACTGTGCGGGATCCAGTCGTTCAGCAACGACGAAAAAGGCCACCTGCACCTGCTTAAGTCCGGTTGCTTAACCATCGTTATGAAAGATGGCAGTAAGCGGGTCATCGACAAGCCCTCTGTGATCTTTATTCCGGGCCCGGTTGAACATCGAATTCTGGCAGAACAGTCGGCCGGTGCCGAAATGGTTTGTGCCACTATCAGCATGGAATCAGTGCATCAAAAGCTGCTGCTTGAGGCGTTTCCGCCGCTAATTACCCTGGCACTCGATACCGAGCAATACATCGGACAAACCGCGCAATGGCTGTTTGATGAAGCCTTTAGTCGCTCGGTGACCCGTGGCGTGATGATCGACAAGCTTAGCGAAATCTTTCTGCTTCAGGTCCTGCGCTATATTCTGGAAAACGACCTGGCAAAAGGCGGGGTACTGGCAGCGTTGAGTCATCCCATGATGGCAAAGGTGATCAGTACGATGCACAGCCAGCCCGAGGTTAACTGGACTGTGGATTCACTGGCTGACATTGCGGCGATGTCGCGCTCCCGCTTTGCTGCCACATTTAAAAGTGTGGTGGGTCTGACCCCCAACGATTACTTAACCGATATTCGCATTGCTCTGGCTCAGGAAATGTTGCAGGACAACAAACCGGTAAATCTGGTGGCCAACCTGGTAGGTTACGAGCACGGCTCTGCGCTGGCCAGGCTATTTCGCAAGAAACTCGGCATCTCGCCCAAGCAATGGCTCAAACAGCCTGCAACCGGTCACAATGAACCCCTTAAAACGGCACATCAGTTCGCCACGGATAAAAACGAATAGATACAAAGCGCAGACGATTGGTCGCTTTTGCCCACCCTGGATCCCTTACAGTTATCTCAATGGCAACAGTCCAGAACTCATTGATTAGCTTATTAACGTAGGAAGACCATTGTGAAACCATTAACCTTAATGTTTGGCCGCTTAAGTGCCATCACTGCCAACCTGTTTACGCCCTTACAGTCAGTCCTCTCCGTAGCCGGACGACTGTATGTCTCCTGGGTGTTTTTTGCTTCAGGACTGACGAAAACCAATGACTGGGAAACCACTCTGTTTTTGTTTGAATACGAGTATCACGTGCCGCTACTCCCCTTCGCGCTGGCAGCTTGTCTGGCAACCATTGCCGAGTTGCTGCTACCGGTATTAATCAGCCTTGGCATCGTCAGTCGGTTAAGTGCCCTGGGGCTGGGTATTGTGAATGGGGTAGCCGTGATAAGCCTGGAAGAGATTGCTCCTGCCGCCTTATATGGCCATGTTATCTGGGGACTCATTTTACTGCATATCACTGTTTGGGGAGCTGGCAAACTGTCGCTGGATCACCTGATTACCCGACATAAAGCCCGGCCAATGCAAGTTACTCCAACCACAGCGTGAGACGTTAGCCGTGACCAAGCTGCATTTATCCGGTGAAACACCCCTACCCGGCGCTCCGTCTGTCACTTTAGACAGCGGAGAGCGCTGCATTCCGCAGCACTACCTGGCCTATGCCCATACTCGCCAGACCGTCGAACAGGTTATCCGTGATTGCCACTTTGACGATGATTACCTGATCATGGCAGGCGAGGATCAGCAGGGATTATTCATTCAGATTGGTGTTATCGGGTTCGATACTTACCGGCCGCGCCACAAACAAACAAAACGTAAACTGGTCTATGGCCGACGGTGGCGAATCGAACCCCACTTTCCGACTTCCGAACTTATACAAACCATTTTTCTGGCCGTCCAAAAAGCCCGCGAACATGAAGTCAGGGAGCGATTTAAACTCACTATTAACGGGCAGCTGAGTGCGCCATTCAGTACTCACCAGGATTTACCTTTATTTGTCCGTCAGGCAGATGCTTTACGCCACCAGCAAAACGGCCAGGCGCTGAGTCAGTTTCGTAAGGAAGCCGTTGCCTTGTGCAGGCAATTGCGTTTTGACCATGCTCCGCTATCCATCCTCAATATCGAACAACGCTATAATGGCCAATTGCTTGTGGATATAGCGCTACGCCCGACAGCGCTTTGTGAGCTACCGGAAACACAGATCTCTACCGATACGCTGCTGCTTCAATCGCCTTCAACCAATGAACTGTTGTTTGCCCTGATGGATTTATTTATTAAACGCAGCAATCACCAGGTGGCCGAACACTTTACTTACCAGGGCATTGCCCGCTTCAGCCAGACTTATAATGCTGTGAGTCTGGCTAACCTGTCGCTGCAAACCCGACAACGCAACATAGAAGCCAAACACAGTGGATTCTATCACCGGTTAGCCGCCCATAATGAATGTATCGATCGCAATCGTGCACCGCTGGTTGTTGGTCGTAAACTGCACGCCGACGTTGCGGCCCGCCTGAGCAGGCAGTGTGACGTAGAGGGTTTTATGCCGGCGCCAGCCAAGGATAATTAGTCGCGATTTATCGCGCTTACTATGCCGGGCTGATGGGGCAAAATCCCTTGCTCGGCAGCATCATTAAAGGCCTCTTGACGGCGATTCACCCGGTATTGATAAATGACTTCGCCATAAGCAGCGCCTGATATTAATGCGCCGCCTGAGTATGCAGGGTGAGTAATGATACGGCAATTTGCTTGGCTACCTGGGCCGCATTGCGGTTACTTGTGGTATGGGCATTAACAATTGCACCGTCGGTTAGCACGGCCAACTGCACCGCCAGGTCATGGGGGTCGGCCAGGGTTAGTCCAGACATCAGCTCTTCAATGTATTGGATCACCAGGCGCTTATGCATAGCACAAATCACATGCACGGGATGGTCCTGGCGCGGGTATTCGGCCGACGCATTAATAAACATACAGCCGGAAAACTGTTTTGAGGTGGTCCATTCTTCGATGGCATCAAAGTAAGCCAGCACCCGGGCAAATGCCGGTTCGCCGCTTTGCCTGGACTCAAACTTCTTAACTCCGGCTTTTAGCATGGCCATAAATTCCTGATCGCGGCGCTGCAAGGTAGCAATAACCAACTCATCCTTGGATTTAAAATGATTATACAGCGTGCGTTTCGCTACACCGGCATGCTCTAACACCGTATCAATACCCGTGCCTTTAATGCCTTCTCTATAAAACAGCTGCTGCGCGGTTTCAACCAGATGCTCGCGCTTGCTTTTACGACCCTGCGTCATATTGCCACCTCAATAAGTACACCGATCAGTATACATCAAATCCAGGCAAACAAAAGGGCCTTTCTAGCGACTGCCAGCAAGGCTTAGGCGGCCGTACAAATATACCGAAAAAGGCACACAATAACTCAGGATGGCCTTAATTAAATTAAACTCAACCTCCCCCATCACCGCCTCGTATTGATTAATCAGCAGCAGCACACTACCCACTACGGTGGCCGTTTTTAGCGCTCCGGTTAACTCACCTCGTGATGGCATTTTACGCGGCGCGGCCATTAGTTTGTCAGCGCCTGTTCAATGCCATCAGGATAACGGTGGCCACGATAGAGTATTTGCCCGCTCTGCGACACAATTACGAACACCGGTGTACCAAACACATGGTAAGCCCGACTGATCTGGCTTTCGTGATCAAAAGCCACCGGGAAGTGGATAGCGTAATCGCGCAGGTACTGCTGCGCTTTAGCAACTGAATCATTAATTCCCACATTCACTGCCAGTACGTTGATCTGCTCAGAAAACTGCTCATGCAGTTCAACGACTCTGGGCGTCGCCTTTTTACAATACGGACACCAGGTTGCCCAAAAGTACAGTAAGATAGGCTTGTCTGCGCGCTGCGCCGGAAAATCAAAAGATTCACCGTTTAGCCCGCTAAAATGAAAAGACGGCGCCTGCTGCACTGCCGGCCTCTGTTCCTGTGCTACTGCTGGCCAGTTAACGGCAAGCAGTAACAGGATAATGACAATTACACGGCTTGTTATGTTTTGCATGATAACTCTACTTCTTTTACTCATGATGATGGTTTATATGACCGTAGTTAACCCGACTTTCTTTCTGTCAGGCCTTGCTGCTAAAGCCGCATAGCAAATGACAAGCTAATGAAATCCAGCCCGGGGTTAGGCTTTTTTACGCCGCCATTGGAATAGTGAAAGTAGCGCAGCGCGAGCCGGTACTTATGATCCTCACCAAACTCGTAGCCGAGCCCTAAGCGGTCTTCAAACTGATAATGGGTACTGACATTTTTCCCGGCAAAAGTGGTGTCATCGAGCAGCGATAAACCGATACCGAACTCACCATAGAAGCGTCCCTGAGGCCGATGAAAGAAGGTTTTATGTAGCACAGGCGACAAGGCCACGATAAAGTTAGTGTCATGCTGACGTTCAACACCGTATTCCCAGAAATTGACACTGGTTTCCACATACCAGTACAAGTCATCGCTATAGTCCGTCAGCGCCTGGTGGTAATACTGATAAGCCACTTTAATGCCCTCCACATCGCCTTCCCCGCGCAGATAATCCACCGCCAGTGAAGCCGCGTGGGCATAAGAAGACATGCATAGTGTGAGTAAAAAGGCTGCGAAATAGCGGCCATATCGTCGAAATATAAGCTCTAGTTGGGTCACGTCAGACTCCGTTAATCCGGTTTAATAAGTGCCCGCAAGTGTAGAGCGAGGGTGGCGATTAAAATTGCCCGTCCGTATGGGAAATTTATCCATTTGTCAGGCGAAGAGGAATGTGTGTGGCAGGCAAAAAAAAGCGGTGTAGTAGCACACCGCCAAAGGCAGGAGACAAGGATTGTCCCCGACAGGAGTCATACAGGTATCAGCTCAGGCCTGTTACCCACTCATTGGTAAGTGCTGCTGTGAGCCATTGAGCAAAATCGAGTGTAGGATAAACATCTATAAGAGAACCCAGTGTCATGCCTTGCTTCACGCCCTCAAGCCACTGATACTCTTCGGCATTAATTACCATCACCTGCGTGGTGGTGGCACTTTGTGAAATAACATAACAGCCACTTTCTTCGGTTTGCATAACTGCCTCCAGTTCAGCCAGCCCCGGGGCACGCCCAGGCGGTTGAGAACGATGTAGTTGCCACAGGCCAAACAGGGGGAAAGCACTGCTAACCAGGGTTAGTGAGGGTTGCAGGCGAATACGGATAGTATCCGGTTCGCACTGAGTTAAACGATTCAGGGTATCGGCTTGCAGTGCCACACACCGGCTGCGTGCAGCCCGATGAAAAGCCCATTCAAACGCCGCTACATCGGCAAGATAAGGATGCTCTTCTTGCAGTTCACTGCTACGTAACAGCGCAGGTAATGTACGCCCCCAGTCAGCCCAGTCGCCACTGCATGGCTTCTCCGCAGCGAATAAACGACGGGCCAGAACATACACCGCCTGTTCACCGAGCATGGCGGCCAGAACCGGAAAAGCAATACTCAGGCTACGCACGGCTGTCATTTGCAGGTTTTGCTGATAGACCTGCAGCCCCGAGCCCGGCGCACTGGGAGAAAACGTCATTATGCTGGTTAACAGGCTGGCCTGATAATCGGCAACGGTAGGGAACTGGGCGCTCATCCGGCAACCTCTAATGCAACCATGTCCATCCGCCAGCGGGCCTGATGAGCCTCTTCAAGTAACTCCTGCCACACTGGCAAATTGTTATCCCATTCAATTAGCGTAGCGGCATGGGGAAATCGCTCATGGGCTTCATGAAACAGTGCCCAGCAGTCGTCAGAAACCGGTTGCCCGTGGTCGTCTACAATTAGCATTCCCGGCCCTACCGCAGAACTGCCGGCCAGGTGCAGTTCTCTGACCGCGCTGGCCGGCAGCTGTGCCAGCCAGTCGCACGCCAGTGACAGCGGGTTGCCGCGGGAAAAATTCCGGTAATTCACCAGAATATTGTTTAAATCCACCAGCAAGCCGCATTGGGTTCTCTCGGCGACCCGGGCCAGAAATTCCGCCTCACTGAAATCGCCAGCGTCAAACGGCAGGTAAGTGACGATGTTCTCTACCAGCAGTTGTCTGCCCAGCGCCTGCTGTACGGTATCTATATTGGTACACAGGATATCCAGTGTGGCTTTATCAAATGTAAGTGGCAGAAGATCGCCACTATGTACCGGCTCCTGCGCTACTTCGCCCCAGGTAAAACAGGCGTGATCGGAAACCAATACCGGGTCCACCCGGTTTACCAGTTGGACAAACTTGTTAAGGTATTGACGATTTATACCGCTGGCAGAGCCTAATCCCATCGCGGTACCATGAATGCTTACCGCGTAATGTTCGGTAATTTGATCCAGTAACCGACTTGCCGCACCGCCTTCGGCAAAGAAATTTTCGGCATGGATTTCAACAAAATCAAGCGCAGGTGATGGCTGCGATAAAGCCGCCGAATAATGCTCGTGACGTAAACCAACCCCCACCGGAGCAGAGCTGATTGGAGCCTGACTAAGTGGTTTTAAAGCCGCCATCATTGTTCCTCCGCGGTTGGTTAACCGTTACGGCGCTTTTCAGCTTCGTAACGCTTTTTCGCTTCAGCTTTCAGCATGCCGCCGAGGTCTTCACAGCTGCCTTTAGCTACCAGTTTCCATTCACCAGGGTCTTTGTCCATAGTCGACTGTCCGGCACAGCTATGGGTGCCAGCCAGGTTACCGCAGTCGTTCTGACCGGCGGCCGCGATGCCATAACACTTCTCTTTGCCAGCGGCCTGGGCCGGTGCCGCAACCACGGAGGTTAAAGCCATCGCCAGGGCTGCCGCTGCAATCGTACGTTTGTTAGTCATAGTCATTACCTCTTTAAGCAACTAAGTTAATATGTGAATCAATCCACTGAGTAAGCTCAGCGTAGCTTCCCGACCCCACTTTGGTATCGAGGCGCTTTTCATGATCAAGCAGAATGAGGGTAGGAACCGCCCGCACGCCGAGGCGGTGGGCCAGCTCAAAATCCTCTTCAGCATCAACCTTTACCACTCTGACGGTGCCGGCGTAGCCTTGCTCAATCATGTTAATGACCGGCGCAATCTGTTTGCACGGGCCACACCATTCGGCGCTGAACCACAGCATCACCAATGGTTCAGGGTATTGATGGCCATTAGCCGTAATGGCCTGAGTACCAACATTCATTGCGCTTACTCCTCAGCGTTTGCGTCGGCCACCGATAAGGTTTCAATGCCATCCCAAACCCGGTAAGCGGTTTTCAGGTTCGCCGGTACATCTTCCAGCCACTTTTTCTGGACAGCCTTGTTGAGGTTGAGATACAGCTTGTCGTCTTCGATGTAGAAAGCATCAGGATCGACATCCAGCTTTTTATTGAGAGCGACACCCATTGCGCAGTAACCACCAAACTGCGGAGCATATTTGGCCGCATTGGCTTTAAACATGTCGCGGTTTTTAGCACTGCTGAAGCGATAAATAGCCCCTTCGTAAGTCGCGGTATATTTAGCTGCACCCTCAACAGCTTTATGCTGGGTAAAGTAGGCCACCGGGTCGTAGCCGTGAATGGCCACATCGTTTTCAGCAATGTTTACCGCTGACGCAAAGCTCAGACTGCTAAACAGAATAGAGCCGGCTAAGCCGGCCATTTTTACAAATCGTGAAATTTTCATAGACGTTTCCTTAAACCAAAAGTTAAACAGGCAGAGAGCAAAGCCGTTCATGTATTGCTTGCTCTCTGTGATGTATAAGGTAAGGAAATTAACGAAGCGTAAGGAAACCGATGCGCCACAAATTGGCGCTATTCGTCCAAGCCGGTATTTTTTAGTTGATCCCAAATGATCTGACCTGCGTTAACAGAAACATTAAAGAAAAACCTGGCAGGTAAATTCAATGTTTGGACTATTTAAGAAAGACCCGACGGCAAAACTACGAAAGCAGCACTCGGCCCTGCTCGAGAAGGCCATGCATGCGCAGCGCAATGGCGATATAAAGACCTATTCAATGCTCACTGCTGATGCAGAAGCACTGTGGCAAAAGATAGAGGAAACTGAGAAATCGCAATAAACTTCTTACTCAGCCAAGCAGCATCATTAAGAATCTTGTCTTTAAGAGACCTTTGCTTTTTATTTAACCGGCTGTGGTAAATCGAAGAAAGAATAAGACTTGGGCCCTTCTTCAGTGTTGTCATCGGCCCTGGCAGACATAACAAACTGGAAGAATCATCATGGATGAGGATTCAGTCGATGCGGCACAAGGATGTGCCTTCATTGACGGCCTAGTTTGTTCTGTCAGGGCCGATGATGCTGTTCACTGTTAAGGGCTGCGGGGAGTCCAGAGTGGTTCACGGTCACCGGGTCGCACAACACCCTTTGGTCGCAGTCGGCGACTCCGACAAAAATGTTCAGACATCTTCCGTTACGAATCGCCGACACCACTGGCAAAATCATCTTGTAGAATTTACCTTTTTTAGGTGATTTAGAACTGAAAATAAAAAGGGCACACCGAAGTGTGCCCGCATTGCTGTTTTTACGGAGAACAAGCAATAAAAACTATTCCTTGAGGGATTGTGCGTAGTCTTTCGCCTGTTGTAACAGGCGCAGCACGTTATTCCCCCAGATATCAGCTAAGTCTTCTTCGGTATAACCCTCAGCCAGTAAGCGCTCGGTGATTTTTGGCAGTGCGGCCACATCCATCATGGTTTCTACACCACCGCCGCCGTCCCAGTCGGCGCCGACTCCGGTATGCTTTGGCCCGGCGACTTCAAGAATATGAAGGAAATGCTCCATATAATCCTCAAAGGTCGCTCTGACCGCAGGGTGCTCCATATCAATTTGCTTGCGCTTAGCTTTAAGCGCTGCAATTTCGGCTTCGCTCATCTGGGATATATTCCCCATTTGCCGGAACAACTCGCCGTAGGCTTTGCCACGCTCCGGATCCTGAGGCAGTTCTTTCAGATAAGAGCTATAAGCATTTACATGAATCACGCCACCGCTCTCCACCAGCTTCTTAAGCAGGCTGTCATCCACATTACGCGGGTGGTCATAAATCGTTTTGGTGCCGGAGTGCGACAGGATCACCGGTGTTTTGGATAACTCGATCATATCCTCCAACAGGTCATCGTGGGCATGTGAGCCATCCAGAATAATGCCCAGCTCATTGGCCTTTTTCACCAGCTCTTCACCCAGCGGCGACAGGCCACCGTATTGCTGGCCATCTGGATCGGTAGAGCTGTCACCAAACTGATTGTTTTTAAAATGCACCGGCCCCACCATGCGCAGACCCATTTTATAAAAGGTCTCCAGCAGACTGAGATCTTCACCCAGCGGGTAAGCATTTTCCATGCTGACATAAACAATCTTCTTGCCTTCGTCAGTAATGGCTTTAGCGTCTTCCGGTTCAGTTGCCAGCGCAAACGTGTCGGGGTTAGCCGCGACCATTTTATGAATGGCCATCACCCGCAGTAACGCGGTATCGCGGGACGACTTAAATCCGGCTTCGGTTACCGGCCCCTGAGGCGTGTAAATCACCCAAAAGCCACCATCCAGACCACCGCTGTTCATCCGCGGCACATCTACCTGAGAAAAATCGTCGGTAAATGTGTGCGAATGCATAATATCGAAGCCCGGTTGCACGAGTAGCGCTGGCGTATCGAGATGCGTATCCATCACCACCAGCGAATCATGCAGTTTAGCTGTATCAGCAGTGGCGAAAGCCGGGCTGCATAAAGCAGCCACAGCTAACGCGCACAATGTTTGTTTTATTTTTATCTTCATTAAAAGTCTACCGTCAGAGTTGCCTGGAAGGTACGCGGGCTAAGTGGACGACCAAATGTTGAGCCGGTAAAGGCGAAAGACATTACTTCTTTGTCGAACACGTTGTCGATATTAAAGCGCAGGCGCATATTTTCGGGCATGCCAAAGTTATTAGGACCGCCGATATCTACATAGGCCTGTGCCACCAGGTAGCTGTCCAGCTCAATAGACTCGGAGAAGTCGGTGTAGCGCTTGCCGGTATATTTAGCCGAGAAATTGGCTACCAGCCATTCGGTTGGCTCGTAGGTTACCCCACCAGTCATCAGCCATTCCGGGCTGTCCGGCAACTGGCTACCCGCCGGGTTACTGCCAAATCCATCCACCAGCTCTGCTTTTTTATAAGATAAGTTGGCATTGAAATAGAGCTCACGATCAAAGACCTCTGGCTGGAACACACCGCTCAATTCAACCCCGTAGGCCTTGGAAGCCCCGGCATTCACATAAAATGCTTCTGGCTGCCCGGTGGCCGGGTTCATAACACTACTGGCAATTAAGCGATTGTCGAAGCGGGTATAGAATAAGGCAATCGCACCGTTGTAAGTTTCGCGGTTGGTTCTGAAACCAAACTCATAGTTATCGGCTTCTTCTCCCTTAGGATCCGGCGCATCAAAGCCTACAGCGTTATCGAAGATATCGTCGGTACCGGCTGGTAATGCATAGTTTTGCGCGAATGAGGCGAAGATCTGATCGGTATCATTCAAGCGGTACACCGCGCCTACCATAGGTAAGAAGTTGTCGCTGTATTCAGCTTCAACCGACTGTGGGCCGTAACCTGGCTGACTGTCAATTTCGTAATCCGCGTAATCACGATAGCCATCCAGTGAATAGTCGATGGACAGCGACTTAAAGCCCACTTCCAGCATCAGATTGTCATCCATCATGCTGAAGTTGTCTTTTAAATACAGCTGGGTGGTATCACGTACTGCTGTGTAATCACGACGGTAATAAGCCACTTCATCCATAATCACATCACCGTCTGCACTGCCACCAGTTTTATTCAGGCGCGCCTGGGTGCGGTTATAGGTATCATCTTCAATCCAGCCACCAAATTCGATTTTATGGTCACCCATAAACCAGGTTAAACCGGCAACGATGCCCTCGCGCTCGCCTCCGACGGTAGAAAGACCGTACTGGACACCGCGTGGATGCACCACATCAAGACCTGCCGCGGCCTGACGGGTATAAATCCCCAGGGTATTCGAATAACTGTCTGGCGAGACGCCGTAACCATCTTTATCTTCGTAATAAGCGGTGACATCAAGTTTAATATCTTCGCTGAAATAGGTACCAAAACCTAATGAGTAGAGCTTATCATCGCGGATATTGATGCGATCTTCGTAGTAGCTGGTACAGTTTGAACCGGTGAATACCGGCGTAAAGTCATCGTCATTAATACTGCCGTCGCCATTATAGTCGTATACGTTGCCTGCTGAGCTGATACAACCTTCCGGGATACTGTCGGCATAGCTGTAGTAATAATCGTTGGCGAAGGTAGAGGCCGGTGCAGAAGGTGAATCATAATCGAAGAAATCGTTCGCTACATAGGTGGCCTGGATATAGCTGTCACCAAACTCGTATAACGCTTTGGCTTCTATGTGTTCGCGATCGATGGTACCCGGGCCACGCCACAGGTCACTGTCGGTTTTAGAGCGGCTCACGTAGGCTCTGAAACCGTCAATATCGCCGGTTTCCAGTTTTACGAAAGTCCGTTGTAAGTCGAAATCACCCACGGTGACAGCCACCATACCGCCCATATCCTCAGATGGACGAATGGTGCTGTAAGACGCAATCGGGCCCAAAGAAGCATAGGTAGGCGCGGATACATCACCAGCGCCCGGAGAGGCGACAACAGCGCCAAGGTTTTCATTGTCTACATAACGGAAAATAGGGCTGCCGCCAAAAGCGTCGGATCGCCCCATAGGAATACCATCCAGTACAAAGCCCATCTGGCTTAACTGGAAAGCCCGAACCTGCACCGAGTTACCAAACTCATAAAGCCCTAACGCGCCATCAGTCTGTACGTTAAAGCCGGGGAGATTTTCGAGCATCTTTAATCCGGAGATCCCCGACGGGGCCGAAAGTAGTTCGTCGCGGGTAACGGCCAGTGTATTAGTTGCTTCATCAGTGCCTATGGCGATGTCGGTTTGTGAAATACGACGGCCGACGACAACGATTTTCTCTTCTTTTTGAGCTTCGGTTTCGTCACTGGTTTGGGCAGCGGCCTGGGAACCAATCAGTAGCTGGCCAATAACACCAGCCAGTAGGGAAAGTGAAAAGGTTTTGCTTGTGTATTTATGTGCCATATCGTTATTTTCTCAGTCTTGTTTCAGGGAGTTTGAATTCGAAACCGTGTTGTTGTTCTGCGCCCTTCCGTAGACGGTATTCACACAAGCGTTTCAAACCCTGTACCAATTCACTGATTCGACGGCTGTTTTGGGATAAATAACCAGCAGCAACCGACAGTCTGCATAAAAGATATCGTATACAGTATCTTTAATACAATTACTTAACAATCTATTCCTGAGTAATAATCAGCGCTGCACATTTTTTGTGATGAAAAGCTGACCAATTGCACCACTTTAGACAAAAGTATAAGAAGGTATAATCCGTTATCTATCGCAAAAAATTCACGTATAGTGATATCGGGATTTGCTAGCGTATTGATTGAGGGGATAAGAATGAACAGCTCAAAACGGATGTCCACCGGCCTTAAAGTGTTTGCCTGGCTAATGGTGCTTTGGAATGGCATAGGCGTGGCGGCATTTTTCAGTCAGATAATGATGACACCGGAAATGATTGCCCAGCTTCCTGAGGCGCAACAGGCGGTCTATCGGGACATTCCGGTATGGTCTTACAGCGCTTACGCTCTGGCCGTTTTCGGCGGCTTAATAGGCAGTATCTTACTGGCTCTGGGCAAAAAGCTCGCTTTTCCGGTGTTGGTGATCTCTCTCACCGGCGTGATTGTGCAGCAGTATTATAATTTTGTGGTGATTGATGCCATAGGTATTATGGGCTGGGGCATTGTGGTAATGCCTGTTATCGTCACCACCATCGCGTTATTACTGGTGTTAATCAGCCAGCGCGGTGTTCGTTCAGGCTGGTTACACTAAAACAATAGAGAGTTTCATGCAGTATTCTGACCGGGCCAGGGCCATTACTCCATTCTATGCAATGGCCTTCGGCGAAAAAGCCACGGCGCTAGAGAACGCCGGACACAGCGTTATTCGTTTAAACATTGGTGAGCCCGACTTTGGCGCGCCGCCAGCGGTTCAGCAAGCCATGCAACAGGCTGTCGCAGAAAATCAGTTACCCTACACCGGGGCACTGGGTGACTACCGACTGCGCCAGGCCATTGCAGAGTTTTACCAGACCATGCACGGTTTGGAGATTGATCCGCAACGGGTAGTGGTAACCGCCGGTGCATCAGCTGCGTTGTTACTGGTGTGTGCCGCACTGGTAAACCCGGGGGATGAAGTAATGGTAGGCGATCCCTCCTATCCGTGTAATCGCCAGTTTGTTACTACATTCGGCGGTAAGGTTAATCTGGTCCCCACCACGGCTGCCGACCGATTTCAGTTAACTCCGGCGCTGTTAGAACAACACTGGCAGGAAACAACCCGGGCACTGATGGTTGCCACACCGTCAAACCCCACCGGTACAGCGGTCTCTGCCGACGACCTGAAAAAAATGTGCGAGTTTGCCAAAGCCCGCGGCGCGTGGCGGATAATCGATGAAATCTATTTAAACCTGAGTGACGATATCAACGGCCCGCCGCAGTCGGCGCTGTCGTTTGATAACGACGCGATTATTATCAACAGTTTTTCAAAGTACTTTGGTATGACCGGCTGGCGGTTAGGCTGGATGATCGTGCCGGACGACATGGTGGCTGTTATCGAGCGCCTGGCGCAAAACTTATATATTTGCCCCTCAACACCGGCCCAGCTTGCGGCTTTAGCCTGCTTTACTCCGCCTACCCTGGCGCTGTGTGAACAACGGCGTGAGTCTTTGTTGTCACGACGTAAAATTGTTCTGCAAGGCCTGGCTGACGCAGGCCTCGAAGTTCCTGTTGAGCCTGACGGCGCGTTTTATGTCTATATCGATGTTAGCCCAACCGGCATGTCTGCCATGGAGTTTTGTGACCGCTTACTCAGCGAAGCCCATGTGGCCATGACACCCGGCAATGACTTTGGTGTTGTTGGTGGCGATCAGTTTGTCAGACTGTCTTACGCTACGTCGGAAGCACTGTTGCATGAAGGTCTGGCGAGGATCAAAGCATTTACCCACAAATTGAAACAACGCTGATCCACAGAAGTGATTGAAATAAGCCCCGCATCAGGGTCTACTGGTATCCAAAGCAATTATAACTGACCGCTACCCAGGGGCTTACACCATGAAACGACTCTTTTTACTCAGTGCGGTGGCGCTTGCGCTGACCGCCTGTTCCGAGGCACCGCAAACCAGTACCGCAGCGCAAACAGCCACCACAGCCGAAAGCGCTCAGCTTAGCGAATCCGAGCGGTTAAATGCCTGGTTTGAAGAAAAATACGAGCAACAGCTGCAGTTTTCCCCGCTGATGATGACCCGCCTTGGCCGCAAGGATCTCTACGGTGAGATTGATGACATGTCGGAGCAAGGCCAGGAAAAACGCCTGCAATGGATGGCGGCGACCGTTGACGAACTCAAAGCGAATTTTGATTACAGCAAGTTAGATGAAGAGACTAAAATCTCTTACGACATCTGGATGTTTCAGTTTGAACAGGCTAAGAAACAGGCTGAATTCCGCCGTCGCAATTACGTACTCACACAAATGAACGGCATGCAGTCCATGCTGCCAACCCTGCTGATCAATTATCACAAAGTCGCCGAAACCTCGGATATGGAAGCCTATATTTCCAGACTGGAAGGCGTTGGCCGGGCGGTTGAGCAATTAACCAGCCGGGTTGCCATCAATGCAGACGAGGGGGTTAAAGCACCGTACTTTGCCTACGAGGGCGTTATAAAACAAAGCAAAGCAATTATCTCAGGCAAACCTTTTAACCCGGACAGCGACGAGGACTCCTCATTGCTGGCGGACGTTAAATCCAAGGTAGCAGCGCTTGAGGAAAGCGGCGAGATCACAGCCGAACAGGCAGCAACCTTTATTGAAAAAGCCGAGACTGCACTGCTCGATAAAGTTATGCCAGCCTACGGCAAGCTGATTAGCTGGTTTGAAAATGACCTGCCGAACATTTCCCGTGAAGCAACAGGTGCTTCTGCGCTGCCGCAGGGCGAAGCTTATTACAACTCAGCTCTGGCGTTACGTACCACTACCGATTTAACCGCTGATGAAATCCATCAGATTGGTTTAAACGAAGTAGACCGTATTTTGGCTGAAATGGAAAAAATCAAGCAGGCTGAAGGCTTCGACGGCACCTTAAAAGAGTTCTTTGCCTACATTAAATCGGATAACACCGATGAACGTTTTTACTATCCGAATACCGACGAGGGACGGCAGGCTTACCTCGACGACGCAACCGCTTTTCTGGATAACATTGCCGATAAATTACCCGAGTTTTTTGGCATTCTGCCCAAGGCCGATTTGATTGTGAAACGGGTAGAGCCTTTTCGTGAGCAGGCTGGCGCTCCGCAGCATTACTTTGCCGGCTCCCCGGACGGTAGCACCCCGGGTGTGTACTATGCTCACCTGATAGACATGACCACTATGCCGAAGAACGAAATGGAGGCAATCGCCTACCACGAAGGCAACCCCGGCCATCACATGCAAATATCCATTGCTCAGGAGCTGGAAGGTGTACCTAAATTCAGAACCACGTCGTTCTTTAACAGTTATGTTGAAGGTTGGGCGTTGTATGCAGAGCTGGTGGCGAAAGAAATGGGTGGCTACCAGAATCCTATGTCTGATTTTGGCCGCTTAGTTTCTGAAATGTGGCGCGCGATCCGTCTGGTAGTAGATACCGGCATTCACGCCAAAGGCTGGACAGAAGAACAGGCTAATCAGTTTTTCAGAGATAACTCGCCGATTTCTGATGGCGCGATAAAAACCGAGGTACAGCGCTATTTTGTGTGGCCGGGTCAGGCGACTTCCTACAAAATCGGGATGCTGAAAATTCTTGAGCTTCGTGAGAAAGCCGAAACCGAGTTAGGCGAAAAATTTGATATCCGCGCCTTCCACGATGTGGTCCTCGGCAGTGGCGCAGTGCCTCTGACCATATTGGAACGCATGGTAGATAGCTGGATTGCTGAAGAAAAAGCGGCTTAGTTTATAACTGCTGTAACAAAGCCGGCATATTCGCCGGCTTTTTTAATGGTGTCGCTTAATCAGCAGAATATTAAGACCACAAACTTGTACGCCACCAACAATTGCAGGTAAGGTGGTATAAAATATTCAAAAATACAACGACATGAAAATTTCACAGCAGGATCTCGATATTTGTTGTGGGCCGGAAGCTTTTGTCTCCCAAACAGATATCCAACCAGTAACACAACCTATTCATCAGACTTCGCTGTTCTCCTACAGCAAGTTTGAAAATCTCTGTGCCGCACTGGCTAATGAATACAGCACTCCGGTTTATACGCGTGGGCGAAATCCTACGATGACCAGTGTGGAAAAGAAACTTGCAGCCCTTGAGCGTGGCGAGGCATGCAAACTTTTTGCTTCTGGTATGGGCGCTATTAGTGCGGCGATTACCGGGTTGGTAAATCAGGGCGACCACATCATATTTATCAATCAGGTCTACAGCCCTACCATTCAGCTCGCTGAGCAACTCGCGCGGTTTGGCGTAACATTTACTTACCTGACTTCCGGCGATCTGGAGCAGTTGCAAGCGGCAATCCGCCCGGAAACCCGGCTTATCTGGTTTGAAAGCCCGGCGACCATGACTTTTAAGCGCATTGATATTACCAGGGTGGTAGCCATTGCCCACGAACACGGCATACTGACCGGAATCGACAACACCTGGGCAACGCCACTGCTGCAAAAACCGATTACCCTGGGCGTTGACATCGTGGCCCACTCCTTAACCAAATACATCGGTGGCCACAGCGATGTGATTGCCGGTGCGATAATCACCCGCCACGCACTGCTTAAACAGATTTTTTACCGTACTTTTTTGCTCAATGGTGCAGCAATCGGCCCCATGGATGCGTGGTTAATAGAAAGGGGGCTACGTACCCTGAGTGTGCGGCTACAGCAACAGGAGGCCAGCGCCCTGGCCATTGGTGAGTTTCTGCAGGACCACCCTAAAGTAGCACGGATCTATCACCCGGCCTGGCAAGAAGATGCGCCGCCAGCCGAGACTAACCCGCTGGCCGGCTACAATGGCCTGATCAGCTTTACTCTGAAGAACCCGGCTTACGACAACGTAACCCGTTTTTTAAATGCCCTGAGTCACTTTCGCCTTGGTGTCAGCTGGGGCGGGTTTGAAAGTCTGGCCATTTCGCTACAGCGCCCGGAAAACGCCGAGCAGCTGGCTGCTATGAACCTGCCGCAAGGGCTTATCCGCTTGTCGGTTGGGCTGGAAGCCGCGCAAACGCTGGTAGCCGATTTAGAACAAGCTTTCCAGCATGTCTGACCCTGCGTTAGCCTCACCCAAAGAGCCATTGCCACTTTGGTTAGCGGCTCTGCCTCTGGTGGTGCTGTTAACGGTTTTCGCCGGCGGCGCGTTGTTTACCGAACTTGGCGGTACGCTGGTGGTGGTAGCAATCTTGCTGGCGGCGGTGGTTGCCGGGCTGATAGGTTTCAGCCAGGGCATTAGCTGGCAGTTAATGGAACAGGCCGCCGTAGCCAAATTTGGTGATGTCTTTCCGGTAGTGCTAATTTTGCTGTCCATCGGCGGCTTGATTGGTAGCTGGATGCTATGCGGCACCATCCCGTTCTTTGTGTGGACCGGTATCCATCTGATAGATCCGGATTACCTGTATATTTCGGCTTTTCTGGCCGCCGCCATCATGAGCATATTTACTGGTTCGTCGTGGGCCTCGGTGGGCACGATCGGCGTTGCGTTAATGGGGCTGGCCACCGTGATGGGTGCCTCTTTGCCGGTTACCGCGGGTGCGGTAATTTCCGGCGCCTGCTTCGGCGACAAGATGTCGCCCCTGTCTGATTCAACCAATATTTCCGCGATTGCTGCCAAAGCCGACTTATATGAGCACATCGGCCACATGGTATACACAGCCTTACCTTCTTTTTTAGTTGCGCTGATAGTATTTATACTGGTCCCTGCCGCCAGCGCAGCTGATCAGAGCAACGCGATATTAGCGACAGCAGCAATGCAACAGCTCATCGAAACCGCCTTCAGCCCGGCGTGGTGGCAATTGTTGCCCCCTGCGCTGGTGATTTATGCAATTGTTAAAAAATGGCCCCCCGTCATCGGCATTACTTATTCCACGCTGCTGGCTTTGGCACTTGCAGTGGTGGTGCAACCCTTTGGATTAGAAGATGCAGTAAAAGCCTACCTGAATGGCTTCGGTCTTGACATGTTACCTGCACAACTGCGCAGTGAGGCAATGGCCAATGAAGCCTTTATGCAACTGGTTGAACGTGGCGGATTGTATTCTATGGTGAGTACGCTGGTGGTCATTATTGCCGCATTCTTGCTGGCCGGTGCCATGCAGGCCAGCGGCGCACTGAATGTGTTAATCCAGGCTATGCTCCGGCGAGTGAAAGGTATCTTTAGTTTGGTGTTAAGCACAATGATAAGCGGCATCACCTTGCTATCGCTGACCAGTCACGGCGGCGTGACCAGTTTAATCATCGGCAACCTCTATCAGCCCGGCTATCAGGCCAGAAAACTGGCACCGGTGAATTTGTCCCGCAGTATTGAAGACTCTGTCACCCTGATGGATCCGGTATTACCCTGGACGGTTTCCGGCTTATTTATGGCCGCCACGCTGGGTGTGGCGACCGTAGATTATTTACCCTGGGCGTTGTTTTGTCTTGGCGGCCCGGTGTTCTCGTTACTGTGGGCCGGGATCTTGCCACGCTGTGCGGCAATAAAACACCTGGCTTAGAATTTCAGTAAAAAGGCGGTATAACCATATACGGTGTCGTCCGGGTAATCACCCTGAGCAAACGCGTCGCCTTTGGCCATGTAGGCACCACCAAACTCAAGGCGGAACTTAGGCAGCAACTGGTGACGCCAGCGAAACTCAATTTGATTACCTATTTCACTTTCACCACCCACCGGGGTTTTCTGGTAACTAAAATTTAAGTAGCGGATCAGCAGATTGTCTTTCTTGGTAAATTTACTCACCATTTTGAGACCCAGTGATACCAGGTTACGTCGCGGCATGGTGCGGTACACTTCGGTAGGGCCAAAGTCGAAGCGGCGAACACCGTAAAGAGCATCAAAGTTGGTATTTTTACCATCGCTGCTATCGTTATCACCACTGACTAAATCAACGATAGCCTGTAGGGAAGTATTGTCGGTAACCATCTGACCAAACGCACCATGGAATAACCACGCCTCGTGATCGATCTCCGTGACATCACTGGGCGAAGTGGACTGATGGCGGGTACCGGATTGCACAATAACCTCTGCATCCGCACGCCATTTGGTGTCTTTCGGTAAGGTATAATGCGCACTCACCGTTAAGAATTCGCGGTTGGCAGTATTCAGGCCCGGGCCATCTTCTTCGTCAAACCAGTACGTTTGCAGTTGCCAGGTTTTATCGGCAGAACTGGCGTAAACACCATAAATAGCTCTTTCTGAATACGACTTATCAAAGCCTCGCTCATTCGCATCGATGCTTGCCGCATCGCCGGGTAAGCGGGTCACTGGCAGTAAATAAACAGCGTTAACATTCCAGTCATTCCATTGCCATTCACTCACTACACCATCGAAGGTATTCATCGCATTACGAAAATACCCGCTGGAAATAACCCGGCGGCTGCCAAAGTCGAGAATAAACCGGCCAACGCTTAGCTTCTGCATGTTCAGGCCCCCATCATTCTGGCTGTCACCCAGCCATGAGAAGTTAAACTGTACAGGCTCCAGCGTATTAACCTGGGAACGACCAAGAGTGGGGTCGTCATTATCAAGGTAAACCCGGGAATCAGCTAATTCGCCGAGTAGTTCGAACTGCGACCATTTCATCACGGTTTTTACCTGCAGCTTTGAGGACAGGCGCTGATTGTGCTGATGAAAGCGATCGTCGGTAGTCGGAAACAGCGGGTTAGTGATATTTTCATAGCGTAAGGCCCACTGCCCTGACACATCAAAAGTGGGCGATTCAGCTAACACCAGTGGTGACATGAGTGAAGCAGCACATGCCACGCTGAGCATACTGGCGAATTTTACATACAGTGATTTCATAGGTGTCTCCGGTTTCTCTCACCTGGGAATTTATAACGTTGGTTTTTTGTGAATTGGCGTCAGTTACATCACGTTTTAAAACGACTGACTTTTTGCCCCAGTTGTTGGACGGTGCCGTTAACACTGCCTGCAATATCCCCGGTACTCTCAATGGATTTGAGATTCTGCTGACCCAGGGTATTGAGGTTGGTGACATTGGTATTAATATCGGTTACCACCTGGCTTTGCTCTTCGGTGGCTGCCGCTATCTGGTAAATGGTTTCATTAGCATCATTCACAGCGTCGTTTACCTGATCAAACGCCCGCGCCAGTTGCTCAGAAACAGCTACCACAGAGTCTACTTCACTGGCGCCGCGCTCAATCGCAGTCACTGCATCATTCACGCTGTGCTCAAGCCGACCAAGCATTTCGTTGATATTTTCTGTTGATTGCTGGGTGCGACTCGCCAGGGTTCTGACCTCATCGGCCACCACTGCAAATCCTCTTCCCTGCTCACCGGCGCGTGCAGCCTCTATAGCAGCATTCAGTGCCAGCAAATTGGTTTGCTCTGCGATACCACGGATAACATCCAGTACCGCAATAATGTTCTGGGACTCTTTGGCCAGACTGGAGATAACGTCGTTAGCGTTACTGATAGAGTCTGAGAGGTTAGACACATTTTTCACTGAGTCACTAACCACCTGCCTGGACGACGTACTGATTTCTGAGGCGACCTTTACTTTCTCCATGGCGCCCTGACTGTTACTGGCCGTATCTGCCACCACATGGCTTAGTTCGTTAACCGCTGTGGCAATCTGATCGAGATTATCATTCTGCTGATGAGACGCTGACTTCACAGTATTAGAGGCATCATTTAGATTAGCTGCGGCGCTTTTCAGGTTTTCGGTATCCTGCTGGATCACCACAATCAGTTCTTGGAGATTTTCCATAAAGCGGTTAAACGTTTTCGCCAGGGTTGCCAGCTCGTCTTTGCCACTGCTGTCTAAACGACTACGTAAATCGCCATCGCCCTGACTGATATCCCGCATTACATCAATCAGCGTATTCAAACGATCAGTCACCAGACGAGGGCCATACATAATGGATAACGCGCTTACAATTAACACAATGACCAGCACTACCAGCAACATAAACTGATTGCTTTGTGAGGATGACTGCATATCCGCAGCAAGCTCATCAGCAGCGTTTTTCATTGCCTCGCCAAAGGTATCGTAATGACTTCTGACCTGCTCAAAATTATCAATCAAACTGGCTGAACGCAGTGCATTCGCTGCTTCAATATCGCCTGCCGATACCAGCGACACAACTTCGTTGGCATCTCTTAACCAGTTGTCATAATCGTTCTTGAATTGAGTACTGCTGCCCACATTCGCCGCTTCCTCCTGCACCATATTGCGTGCCTGGTTCATACGGTCGAGGGCTTGTTGGGCATTATCTCTGAAGTCTGAAATTTCCGCATCAATGGCCTGACCGCGCATGCCGGCACGGATAATAGCGTCCTGCAAGGCCGTTTGCGCCTGATACAAATCCCTGTCGGCATTAAGCGTGAGGCTGACAGCATTCAGATAACGCTTCGCAATTTGCTCAGAGTCATCACTCAGCTTACTAAGAGAAAACACAGAAATAACCGCAACAACACACAATAATGCTGTTACGACGACGAGAGGAAAAGCAAACTTACTTCTTATGGAGAACTGGCTGAAATCAATCATGGGCCGCCTCAAACTACACAAACGCTATACTTGCTCAAAGCGTGGCACATTATTTTTTTTTTGCAAAAAAACAGCATACTTTCACACCCAAGCGCCCAATGTCACATTTGTCACAATATGCACATTTGCGCGAATTATCGGATTTATTGGCTAATTGTCAACGAAAAATTGCACACAATTCGGACAATTTAGCCTTTAGTATAAGAAAAGATAGCGTACTAAGAAGTCGAACAAGTGCTTTAAATACTTATTTATATGGGAATATGTGGATTACAGTAGGGAAAAGAAAACTTGCGGATATGTATACGTATTGAGATTGAGTCAACCTGTATGACGTGATAAATTAGGTATCAGTTAGTTTTTCATACCTAAACAGCTTGCTACCCTTGAATTAAAAAGCCCTGCTAAACATAGGGTTAATTACTTCCTCAGGTCATCCAGCTAAATGAGCCTGATAACAGTGTTATGTGACCGCTTAAACTGACCCGTTGCCAAACCTACGTTTTAAACTTGAATCCAAACCCTCGTGAATTTACATTAGCCGCAATGAAGTAGTATTGAGTGAAGTATCTCTTTTTCATGGCTAAGTTTTTTGTTTTTCTTTGGCTTATCAGCCTGCCTTTTAGTGCGCCTTTTGCTGCTGAGGTAATTAAACGTTCAGAGTCGGGGTTGTGTCACGACAAAAACAGTCAGTGGTACGAACGCACCCGAAAATTTACCGCGTACGCCAGTATGCAAAATTGCCTGGCGGCCGGTGGCAAAGCCTATTCGGGATATATTACTCACACACAAGCCACCATTACCGAAGGCTACAAGAGAGACCTGTTTCCTCACTGGTTAGATGAGGATGGGAATTGCCGTGACACCCGCGCCGAGACACTTATCCGCCAATCAGAAGTGCCCGTTGCCTTTGCCGACGGCGCAGGATGTCAGGTTACGAGTGGACGCTGGTACGATCCGTACACTAACAGTACCTTTACCGATGATGACGAACTTGATATCGACCACATCGTGCCGCTCAAATGGGCCTACGAACATGGCGCCGATAAATGGCCTGAGCGCATCAGAGCCGCCTTCGCCAACGACACTCTGAACGTTATTGCCGTGAGCCTGTCGGCTAACCGTTCTAAGGGGGCTAAAGGCCCCACTGAATGGATGCCCGCCAATCAGGGTTTTCGCTGTCAGTATCTCGAACGCTTTCAACAGGTAATACGTAAATACCAATTGTCGTTTAAAGCCAAAGAAAACAAGGTTGTCAGCAAGCAATTATCCACCTGTGCTCTAACCAGCTAAAGATCACTTTACCCGCTCAACGAATGTTGGCTGATCGTCCTGCCATTTTAAGTAGGACACCATTTCATCCAACAGCCATACCTTTAAATCGTCAATTGTTACAAGGCGGTAGTATGATTTGGACTGAAAAACACTGAAAAAACCTGGGGTGTAGTGAAGGCTAACATTGGATAATTTTACGGTGTTACCAGCTCTCAGTAACTCAGGCATGTCGGTGTAATCATTCACCACTGCTGACATCTTGTTCAGCATGCAAAATGAGGTCGACAGATTATTTTTAAGTAACAATCGGATCGTTGTTTTCGACGTATCTTTAAAGGGATAACGGACTAGCAAAGAGTCTTCACATAATCTGATAGTCTGCCCGGCTAATTCACTGTTTTTTTCAACCACCAGCCGGACTCTGGGTCTGCGTAACACGACAACCAGTATTATCAGTAAGATAAAGAGAATTGGTATTAACATTTTGAATGTCCAGCAATCCACTAACTTAACGGCCCATACAACTAGCATTAATATGCAGGTTACTAACCCAAATAGCAATCAGCTAACAGGACCTCTTAGTCTGGAACACCAGCCGATCTATACCTTCGTTCATTTAAATTCTACAATCAAAAAACCCACACTTACGTGCAGGGCTTTCTGAATGATGGTGCCTCGACCCGGGATTGCGACTCACGGTGACCGGCAGGTGACACGCCCGCGTGTCCCGTTTGCTGAGAAATTTCTAACGCCGGGATCAAAAAAGCCCTCGCATTTCTGCAAGGGCTTCAATGATGGTGCCTCGACCCGGGATTGTGACTCACGGTGACCGGCAGGTGACACGCCA
>Ga0213831_1000152_pt1 | contig 92538 bp, 84 predicted proteins | sample SWATP12_FD_163421 | JGI IMG/M metagenome (GOLD analysis project Ga0213831, IMG submission 163421) | Coastal seawater microbial communities from Marineland, Florida, United States - SWA TP1 #2 | ecosystem: Environmental > Aquatic > Marine > Coastal | place: USA: Florida | collected 2016-08-06 | reverse complement strand
ACTCATGTTAATTTCCTTTTTGACTTCGCTAAAAATCAAAGGGAGATTTAACATGGGTAGATATACGGGCAAAGCCCTACCACGAATGATAACCACCTACTGAAGTAGGTGGTTTAGGGCTGAAAACAAAACAGGCACCCGAAGGTGCCTGTCTTTAAGAACAACTGTCTTACAGTACTACTACGTCAGCAGCCTGTGGACCTTTGTTACCTTGTTCGATAGTGAACTGAACGCTTTGACCTTCAGCTAAAGTGCGGAAGCCTTCAGATTTGATCGCGCGGAAATGTACGAATACATCTTTGCCGCCGTCAGCTTGTGAAATAAAACCGAAACCTTTAGCTTCGTCGAACCATTTTACTGTGCCTGTAGAAGTAGACATAGATAACTCCAAAAAGTAATAAATTTAAGTGGTTGTAACAACCGGTGTTGCATTGAAGGGCTATCTGTTTTGCGGCAGGCTTGATTCAGTAATCGTATCTAATGTGAATCGCGCAAGGGACTTACAATGGATCAACGGAACGAGCAATATTCAAATATAATAGAACCTTTCAAAGGCAAGTGGATCCTAGCACCCTTATTCAGCTGTGTCAGGTTATTTTTTAAACTTTTTAAAAATAAATTTTAACACCTGCGCCTTGCTAGTGTTCACATGAGTTTATGGGTATATGAATAAAAACCGTTACTAACCAATAAGCTTGCAACGCTTTTCTGCGCTAACTGTAAAAAGCAGGCTCAAATCAGCATAATATTTAGCCGCTTATTGAAGAATCACTAAAAAACGCTTGTCAGCCTCTATGACATCGTTATAATTCGCAGCCTGACTGTTACGCAGTCAAAGCACATCTATCAGTGCCAGAGTGGCGGAATTGGTAGACGCAGCGGATTCAAAATCCGCCGGGGGTAACTCTGTGCCGGTTCAAGTCCGGCCTCTGGTACCACTAATAGATGTGAACACAAACCGACGCGAGTCGGTTTTTTTGTGTCTTTCATTTACTATTGTATCGCTCCGGAAAATTTGGAGGCAGATTGGTTTGAGTCATACTGCCCTTATACCGTGAACTCAGAACAAGGCAGACTCAACGGACTGTCTGCCTGAATTATGCTATTTCTGATACATGTTACGTGTGTTATCTCGCAATCACAATCAGGGGCATTACTCATCTGACTTTCGGTTATTTGACAAGAATTCATATTTTACATACACCAATGAAAAAATAAGACCCAGGGAAAGCAACAGGCCGCTAGTAAGATCAAATGGTGATGTACGTATTGCATAAATAACCTGAAAAGCAATAAAGACAATGAAATATATCACTTCTTTTCTCATAGCTATTCTAACGCTGCTGACGCCTGGGCAAATGCCAATAGTGCGCCAGTTATAGCTATTGCTCCCCCTCCGGTAGCCACAACTGCTGCAGCATACAACGCTGTAGCCACTACCCATCCGGAGCCCTCTGAATATTCAATGCCGCCATTAACTAGCTCTAATTCACCTACTGTTAGTTCTTTCATAGTTATCCCGTCCTTTTATGTAAATTGGATATCAATTAGTCAGTAATTACACAATGCAATCTGACTCATACAGATTGTCGTATGACATCTTTAATCACAACTGTCCATTCAACTAGATTTTCATCACACCGAATGCTCATGCAAAGAATTTGCAAAGCGTCCCTAAAACATTCTAAACAACTGACTAAAAATAGCTTTTTTAAGACGTTAACTCTTCAAAATCCGCCGGGGGTAACTCTGTGCCGTCCGAGTGTCGGTCCAATCAAGCCCGAGCCTCTGGTACCACTTATAGATGTGAACACAAACCGAGGCGAGTCGGTTTTTTTGTGCCTGATTTCCAACTTAAACGGTAATAATCATCTGAAAAGCGACGTTATATTCTGGCGAAGACGATATCAGTTTTCAGGCAATCAGCATCTTTGCAATTTCGATTGTAAAACCAATTAAGGCCAAAACGAGCCCTACCCCGCCAATGACATTTCCCCTACCAAGTTCAATACCAAGTCTTACAAACACTTTACTCAGAAAGATTACGCTGCCAAGAAACACGGTAAATATTGTAAAAGCCACATTTGCAACAATACTCATTGCAGGGTCCATTATTGATACAATGGCAACGGAAACCACCCAGATAGTGATATATGCGCCAATCGCCACCCAATTCCAATATTGCTTAGTCGCCGTTGTTCCGACCAGGCGAAACTGTATACTTTCAAGGAATGTTTTCAGGCGTTCCGATAGTGGCGGCAAGTAAAGCTCGATCGTAATTAACAATAAGCCAATTACCTGTATGGTAAAACCAACCCAATTTATTACGCTGTCAGCCAAAATCTACCAACCTCCCTGTATGCCATGTCATCCAACACTGTTCATAAAATAAGGCCCAGACAAGGGGCCGAGTAAACTTGACTAAAATCTGCGACCAACGGGAGCAGAGCCAAGCTTTATGTTTCCCGTCAATTTACTTGTTAGATAATTTTTAACTGAATAACGATCTAACAATATCTATTTTTTACGTTTTGACGCTGCAATAGCAACTATTACCACGATCATGACAACTACTACACCACCAATTACTGAACTGCTCATAACTAACTCCTTTGATAAAACTTTGGTTAAAATGACTTCGAATGGTCAAGGCAACACAATTCACGTAACACCGAACCACCACTGAGATAACACGACCAAGCCAAAAATCGCTTTTTTATCGCCATTTCCGGCCTGATGTGCCGTGATAAGAACAATTTAATGACCCCTGCAACTCAGCCTTTTTCCATATTTTCGAATTGGTCTAACAGATGCGTTAACCTGCGGCCGGATATTTCCTGATAAAGCCAACCAATTATCTTATTGCCCCTGTTTTCTGGCTTGAGCTTATTGATAAGCAGCGCCACCAGAAGCCCGAATATCAGGGCAATCACTGAAAACCTAATGGTTGTTTCTACCGACATTAATGAGAATAAATCAACGCCAAAAAACAGCTCGTAGCCCAGAAATACATAGGCCATGTAAAAAGGTGCAGATAGGATTAGCAGTTTAAAAACATTCAAACTATGCGTTCTGACGGCAATAAGATCATTCAGCGTTTCTTTCATCGGTTTAGAAAAATCTACCTTACTCAACAGCGCAACCTGACCAATACTCCCAGCCAGTCCCACTACCGCAAATATATTGAGGACAAAGGCAGACACCACCGGTGCAGTTAAACTCCATGACGAGGCCATGTAGCCCCCCAAAGAAAGGACAATGCAAAAAAATACAATCCCTTCAATCGCTCTGGTCAGAATAAGATTATGCAACTCACTTTTGTTACCTTCAGCCTGTATCTTCTGAAGCAGTTTTTTATTCAGACTCATACATTCATCTAACTTTTCACTATGTGCCTGCCACATAGACTGCATTTGATCTAAATTCATATCTAAGTACCTCGTCTGTTTAAGACGCTTTCGCCTTTAACTTCTGTTTAATTCGACTGATTTTGGTGGAGACGTTAGCTATCGTAATATCTAAATTAGCCGCGATTTCAGACTGGCTTTCACCTTCCAGATACATCAACAATACCGCTTTATCTATATCGTTCAGTCCGTTTATGAATGCGTATAACTCACTCAAACTCTGTTCATTTTCTCTTTCAGCTTCCATGTCATAACTAAGTAACTTGTCTTCCATTTCTGTATGCTTATAAGCAATTATTTTGTCTTTCCTGTAAAACGATATTGCAACGTTAAGTGCCACTCGATACATCCAGGTCGTAATTTTAAAGCTGTCATTGTAGGTATCTAATGAACGCCAGATTTGGGCGAAAATTTCCTGAACTAAATCTTCCCGGTCAAACTCATTACTGCAGTAGGAGCGAGCGACTTTAAACACAATACCCTTGTGCTTGTCTAAGATGTCTAAGTACATCCCATGCCGATCAACGCTCATTTAACTTTTCTCAATGGTTTAAACCTATTCATGGCCTGCTGTATCCGTCCTATTGCTTGAAAGTAAACTCATTTCTGTCTAGCGTTGATTGAAAAATATTATATAAGTTAATGGGTTATAGCTTGCTATCACAAACCCAATACCCTTGCTAGCAAACTACATTTATCTAATGATTCGCAGCCGTGAAATAAATCTCACAGTTTTTTTTAATTAATTTTGAAAGGATTACTACTCTACTGTCTAAAAAGCATTTTCCTCAGTTCACGTATACCTGCTATTCCAAGCTATAACACCGTTAACATAGCTCCAGAGAAAAACGTAATGGCATTTGCACTATCCTTAAATTCCGATAATCCATGAAAAATGTCGTTACTAACCATTTTTGTAGCGTTTTTGGCCCCCCTGTTAAAACCGATTAAAGCATACAGTTGTTAATACTCTGTAAACAGAGTCATCTCGACGAATATAATAATTGGAGTTACCTGTATGTGTAATAATCACGGAAACCGCGGTGTTGTCTATAAAGGCCCGGGTGAAGTAGCAGTCGAAAACATTCCCTATCCAGAATTAGCGATCGGCAATCGCAAATGCGATCACGGAGTTATTCTTAAAGTTGTCACCACTAACATTTGTGGCTCAGACCAACACATGGTTCGCGGTCGAACTACCGCTCCTTCGGGTCTGGTACTTGGGCACGAAATTACTGGCCTGGTTGTAGAAAAAGGCCGCGACGTAGAATTTATCAAACAAGGCGATTTAGTCTCTGTGCCGTTTAATATTGCGTGCGGTAGATGCCGTAATTGTAAGGAAGGCCGAACGGGAATTTGTCTGAACGTAAATCCCGCACGCCCTGGTGCCGCCTACGGCTATGTTGATATGGGTGGTTGGGTCGGCGGCCAGACTGAATACGTCATGGTCCCTTACGCTGATTTTAATCTGCTGAAATTCCCTGATTCTGACCAGGCGATGGAAAAGATTAAAGATCTTACCCTGCTCTCAGATATCTTCCCCACGGGATTTCATGGCTGTGTCACTGCAGGTGTTGGCCCGGGTTCAACCGTTTATATTGCCGGTGCAGGCCCGGTTGGTCTTGCCGCGGCGGTATCAGCACAGTTGCTTGGCGCAGCATGTGTGATAGTCGGCGATATGAACGCTGAGCGTCTCACTCAGGCACAATGTTTTGGTTGTGAAACAATCGATCTCACCGAAGAAGGCGATATGGCAGATAAACTTGAGGTGATCCTCGGTGAACGAGAGGTCGATGCTTTTGTTGATTGCGTTGGTTTTGAAGCCCATGCCTGCGGATGCAATCATGGTAAAGAAGCGCCAGCTACGGTGCTCAACTCGGCCATGCAAATGACGCGCGCAGGCGGCCAGATTGGTATCCCAGGGTTGTACGTTACCGAAGATCCGGGCGCAGTAGATGATGCCGCGAAGGTAGGAGCATTGAGTATGCGGTTCGGGTTAGGTTGGGCGAAATCACACTCTTTTCACACCGGGCAATGTCCTGTGATGAAGTATCACAGGCCTTTAATGCAGGCCATTTTATTCGAGAAAGTTAAAATTGCCGATGCGGTCAATGTAGAAGTTATTTCTTTGGATGATGCCCCCGATGGTTATGCGGAGTTCGACGGGGGTGCGGCGAAGAAATATGTTATCGACCCGCATGGCGTAGTTGCATAAATAACGGTAACTATTATTCAGTTACTCTCTGGTAATCCTTAACCAGATAGCAAAAGGCCTGTTTAATAACAGGCCTTAAAATGCATGTACGCAACAAGATTATCTGGCGTGTTGGTCCGTAATCCTGGTGACATTTGCATCACCGTTCTCTACACGTTTCAGGAGACGTTTAGCTTCCTCTACATATTCTGCTGGTACCGGTTTGGAAGTGGCTTCATCTTTCACCACAGTGGTCATTTCATTCCACTCCTCAATCCTTGGATCATTTGCATCCGCAGCGCCAATGATAATGGGTCCCCAGCCGGTCAGGTTCATTTTTAAGTAATAGGTTTTACCAGCTTCCAAATCACCTTGTGCAACGGCCCAGTGCCCCTGCAAGCTCATCATAAACGTATGCTCGCCTGGTTCGGCCTGATATTGCAACAAACGCCCTGACTCGAGTGTTCCCACAAGGTTTTCACTGTCCCACACTTCACCTTTTACACCATCACCCATGAAAACCGAGCGACGTACAAAGTTTACCGTTGCCTTGTTTTCTTCCGGCGCATTCTGGAACTGGACCTCTTTCATATTTGCCAAACCAGCGCAACCGCCTAAATTAAACGCAAGCAACAAAAACGAAACCATTCCGATGTTTTTAAACATGTCTATCCTTATTGTAATTTATTGATATTAAATACTTTAGCTACACAACTTTATAGTAAGTGTTTACTTAGTTACGTAGCAGCGAAATATAAACGCAATGCTGTTATCGTGCAATAGGTAGGAATCACCAGCCTGTTTGGCACCGTGCAGGTAACTCAGATCGCTCTGATTTCGCCTGACATTACTGATTGCTTGCGGCGTGATGCCAATGGGTTGGTCAATTCAAAATGCACCGTTTTTTCTGCATTCAATGGCAATAAAGAGGTATTAAGCGTAACCGTTGAAGGCAGCAATACCGGTCGGTTGAACTGACTGGTAATGGCCACCGGCTCTATTGGCAATTGCCAGCTATGATTCAATTTCGACAGAGCCATTGCCAGAACGTGCGTGCCATGAGCCATAACATCTTTAAAGCCAGCTAATCGGGCACTCCATTTGGCCAGATGAATGGGGTTGTAGTCGCCACTAATTCGCGCATATCGCCGCCCTACTCCGGGTTTAAACTGCAATTGAGAATGCTCGGGCAAGGGAGTTAAAGTCGCAAGGCCAACCGCTGAATCAGATTTTGTTCTGGTATTCAAAATATCAACGGACGGCAGTCGGTAAAGATAAGTGCTGCTTACGGTCTGACAATGCTTACCGCCCTGGCTTACCTTTATGTTTACCTCAACCTGAACACCATATTGATGTGGCGTTATGTTATTAAAGTAACACTGTAAACACAGGTCCTCATTTCTGAGTGGTTGATACTGCCTGATTTCATTGCCAACGTGCACTAAGCCAATTAATGAAAACGGTGAATTAGCATGCGACAAAGCAGAAATGTGTTGTGATAACCCCAGCAACTGTGGAAAACAGGGATGCAGGTAATGGCTATGCCAGTCATGAAGTTCGTTGAACGCGTTTAATCTGGAGCTGTAGTCAGCCAGGGTAAAATAACGGGTAGATGCGACATCGGGCAACTGCATGCTCTGGTGTCTGGAGAACCACTGTTCAAGTAGCGGTTTATCCGCTTTTTTTGTCGCCGCTTTAACTAACTGAAATACCTGCCTCACCACAAACTCCCTTTAAGCGGCGCTCCGTTTTAAAGCTCAATTTATACTACTTTCATATATTTAGCATGCAAAAATAGTGAAATGGTTAACTGCACCAACCTGTTGGTATAAGGCTGAGTTGCCGTTGGGTCACAGTAACTCGTTCTTCATTGTCAGAAACGCTAAGAGCCAGAGCTATACTGTATCGGCCATTTACGAACTGATGTTCAAAATACCAGTTAGGGGCTGCATCAGGCCCGGTGTCAGTAAATTCAATGCCAGGGGTGGATATGTCGATATCACAGAAATAAAAACTGTCCCCCGCTATCGCCATACCTTTTCCGTCGGCTTTGATGAAGGCTTCCTTTAAGGTCCAGACTTTGTAAAACTGCTGCAATGCACGCAGATTATCACCGGCATCAAGTGCTTTAGTGACGACCTGCGACTCCTGCGGGTGAAAATATTGCTCAGCGATATCACTCATCCGGGGGCGAGCTTTCATATACTCAATATCAACGCCAACTGTCTGGCCTCTTGTGACTGCTATTACGATGGCATCATGGGAATGAGACAGATTAAATTGCAGTGGGCAGGCAGCGTCTTCGAGCAAGGGTTTACCCTGCGCACCAGTTGTAAACCTGATGGACTGAGGCGGTATCCCGGCCATCAGAGCACTGAGAATTACACGTAAGCCCGCGCGACCAATAATGAACAATCGGCGCCGGCTTTCAGAACGATAAGCTGCGGCCCGGCTTTTTTCATCCTCAGTGAGCAAATTACACAAAGTACTGATGCTTTGAGTGCACAATACATCCCTGATACTGAGCTGCCACAGATGAACTTCACCGGCACCTAATGTATCAACAGGAGCTGAATAAACGAAACCGGGCAACATACAATCCGTTGAAATAGTTTTTACTGTAACATTAGTTTAAACTACCGTTTTTTCATATTAAAGCGTTCATAGTAAGGACAGTATCAACTATGGCTACACAGACAGAATCCGAATTAAAAATGGCTCAACTTATGGTAGAAGCCTTGAATCTTGAAGACATGGAAGCAGACGAGATCGATCCGGAGGAGCAATTGTTCGGTGACGGGCTGGGACTGGACTCCATCGACGCACTGGAAATATCACTGGCGATTTCAAAAGAATACGGGGTTCAGATTAAAGCAGAAGACGAAGGCACGCGCGAAGCCTTTGCCACACTGAGAAGCTTAACTGCGTTCGTAGAAAACAAAAAATGAGAAGAAGGCCGGCAAAAGGTCAAGGATAACCCCCTCTGCCATCGCAGGCCCCCGAGCAAATGAAAATAGATATCATCGACTACGAAACCTGCTCAGCAGCGGGTTTAAATCTCAAGGCGTTAAGAACTTCTCTTAAACATCACAACAGCGGCCTCATTAAAAACAATCTACCGGGTTCAGATCTGGATACCTGGATAGGCCTTGTTGAACAGGTCAGCAATGTGAATGATTTAGGCCATTGGCAGAGTCGCAACAATGCGCTGGCCGCATTGGGTTACGAGCAAGGCACTATCCGCCAGACAGTCGCAGGGCTAATCAGTAAGTATGGTGCAGCCCGAGTGGGACTGGTGATGGGCTCAAGCACCTCAAGTATCGACCGTACAGAGACGGCTTACACACAACTGGATGAGTCGGGTAACTTAACCGAGCAATTCAAGCAGCCATTTGTGCATAACCCTCATGCACCCAGTTTGTTTATGGCTCACCTCACGGGTATTACCGGCCCTTCGCTCACCATTAACACCGCTTGCTCCTCTTCAGCGAAAGTCTTTGCCACCGGCGCCCGGTGGCTGGAAACGGGCATCGTCGATGCCGTGTTAGTGGGAGGCGTGGATACCTTATGTTTAAGCGTATTGCATGGTTTTAACTCTCTGCAGCTGCTATCGCCTAATCCATGCAAGCCTTTCGACCAACATCGTGATGGTATCAATCTTGGTGAAGCATCAGGTTTTGCCGTCTTGCAAAGGCACGGCGAAAACAGCAACAGCAGTGGTATCAGCCTGACCGGCTATGGTGAGAGTTCAGACGCTTATCACATGTCACACCCTCACCCCGATGGGCTGGGAGCGAGACTATCAATGACCCAGGCATTAGAGCGGGCGAACAGAGAAGCTGCTGACATCGATTATATCAACTTACATGGCACTTCAAGTCGTGCTAACGACCTGATCGAAGGGCAGCTAATTTCAGAGTTATTTCCGGGCTCCACCCAATGCTCGTCAACCAAAGCGTGGATGGGACACACCCTGGGGGCTGCCGGCATTACTGAAGCCATTATTGCCATGGATACCCTGAATACCAATATCATTCCGGGTTCAAAAAACCTCGAAACCCTGGATGAGGCCTTATCCCTTTCAATTAAGGCCAGCGACGAACACAAAGTATGTCAGCACGTAATGACTAACTCCTTTGGCTTTGGCGGCAACAATTGTACGCTCTTGTTTAGCAGGTCAGAATAAAATGCAGGCAAAAGAACTAAAATGCAAAATTGCAGGTATTGGTGCCTGGGGCAGCTACTTTGATAGCTGGCAAGCACTGCAGCAATTACTTGGTGGTGAACCACTACCTGAAACCAAAAACAAAGGGCCTAAACCTACTATCATTCCCGCCAACGAACGTCGTCGGGCACCTTTGCCAGTGCGTCTGGCGGTGGAGAGTTCCTGGCAGGCTACCCAGTCAGTCGGCCTTGAACCAGATACCCTTACCTGCGTATTTGCATCCGGATTAGGTGATACCGAACTCACCGACTACATGTGCAGAACCTTAGCGTCTGAACATAAGGAATTATCGCCCACCAAATTCCACAACTCTGTTCACAATGCACCGGCAGGCTACTGGACAATCAGTACTGGCACTATGAGTGCAGCCAATTCAGTAGCAGGGTATGAAGAATCCGTTTCATTAACTCTGGTCGAAGCCCTTATCCAGTGCGTTACTGAACATAAACCGATGCTTGTTACCTTCTATGACGCACCGGTAGCAGACGTGCTTAGGCCAATTCTGAGTAATCAGGAGACATTCGCATTTTCATTGGTGATTTTACCTGTAAATGCTGCTACAGATGGCATTGAGGTGACCGCCGAGGTAACCGCAGCAGAGCAACCTGCCTGGCCAGCACTGCAAAGCAGCAGTGAGTACATCTCGTCAATGTACGCTGATAACCCAAGCGCTAAAATCTTATGTCTGGCAGAGTTAATGGCAACATCAAACGGCAATAAGTCTGTGACCATGCCACTGAGTCAGGGCACGTCAGTGTCTTTCACCCGTACGTAGGTAAGTTATGAAACACATTAATACGGATATTATCATCGCAGGCGCCGGGCTGGCCGGAATGAGTCTGGCGCTGCAAATGCTTAACCGTAACCCATCAGTAAGCATCACGATTATCGAAAAGAGCACTTTTCCGGTGCACGATACCACCGCAAAAGTGGGTGAATCGACGGTGGAAATTGGCGCCCATTATTTTACTGACGTATTAGGGCTCGACGCCCACTTTAAAGAAAAGCATCTGCGTAAGTACGGGCTACGCCTGTTTTTTGGTAACGTGGATGGCGACTACAGCGAGTATGATGAGCTCGGTGTCAGTGAACTTTTCGGTATACCGGCTTACCAGATTGAACGCGGCACCTTAGAGAATTACTTGTATGAACTGCTCACCAGTAAAGGGGTAAATATCGTTGACGGTGCCATGTTGGGTGACATCGTATTGGGTGATAAACAACACACCATTGAATGTACCCAGGGCAACGAAGCCTATACTTTTACTGCACGCTGGCTGGTAGACGCCGCCGGTCGTCAGGCCCTGCTGAGAAATAAATTGCAGTTACAACGGCCTACAGGACATCAGGGCAATGCGGTATTTTTCAGAATCGATAAACGTGTCATCATTGATGAGTGGTCTGATAATCCGGCCTGGCAGAATCGCGTAGGTGAACCGGGCAAACGCTGGCTTAGCACCAACCACTTAATGGGGCCAGGTTACTGGATTTGGATAATTCCACTGGCCTCCGGTGCCACCAGTTTTGGTATCGTAATGGATGATCAGGCCCTTGCCGACAGTGGTATTGAGTCATTTGAAGACACCATGGCATGGCTGGAAAAAGAGCACCCGCTGTGTGCTAAAGCCATTCATGGCGCCGAGCTGCTCGACTTTAAAGTGATGCAGGGCTATTCCTATGGCTGCAAACAAATGTTCAGTGATCAAGGCTGGGCCATGACCGGTGAAGCCGGCGCATTTGCCGATCCATTCTATTCGCCGGGTAGCGACTTTATTGCACTTAACAACACTTTTGTGACGCATCTGATTGAGCGTGATTTAAAGGGTCAGGACATCCGCTTCGAGAGCGTTTTGTTCCACAAGTTTTACGACGCCTTTTTTACTAACACGCTGTCACTGTACAAAGACCAGTACGGTGGCTTTGGTGATCGCAAGATGATGTCGGTTAAACTGGTATGGGACTACACCTATTACTGGGGAGTTTTTGCCCTGCTCTTCTTTACCGATGCAATTGGCGATATTGAGACCATGCGCAATATCACGCCGGATCTCATGAAAACGCAAAAGCTGAACCAAAGAATGCAAATGCTGCTAAGCGAACGTGCCAAAAAGCGTTTGGTTCTGCCGGCCAAGGGCGTGTTCATGGATCAGTTTCTGGTACCTTGCCTGGGCGAGCTGAATGATATTCTGAAAGAGCCGAATGTTGATATCGCTAAAACGCTGGCCAAGAACATTGCCATCATGGAAAAGGTAGTACCGTACTTTGAAGACATGTTAAGTGATGATGCATCACCATACATCGACGAAGAAGAACGCGCTATTCTGGGTGATTACAGGTCAAGCGTGCTGGCCTGATGAGCAGTGGCGTACCGCGCAGCGCAAAGGATTTACTGCCAGTACTGATTTTTCTGGTCACCCTTGCCTATCCATTTTTGGTGTATTTAAACATCGACTCGGTTGAGCCGGGTTGGTTTGGCGCAGCATTGCTCGTGATGGCAGTATTTCGTCTGATTGTCACAGGCACAAACCGCCAGCTCAGCGACTGGCTTATCACCGCAGTAATCACCCTTTTCTGCAGCGCTATTATCATTCTCGAGAGTGAAATACTGCTGAAATGCTACCCTGTGATGATGAGCATTGCCATGGGTCTGGTGTTTCTCATTTCACTTAAGGACAAACACAACCTTATTGAACGATTTGCCGCTGCCGGCGGTAAACAGCCACCAGAAAAGGCCCGCGGCTATCTGCAAAAACTCTGCATAGCCTGGGGTATCCTGTTATTGTTAAATGGTGCTGTAGCGGCCTGGACCGTGTGGTTTGCCAGTCTGGCTGTATGGACCTTATATAATGGGTTAATATCCTACCTGCTCATTGCCGGATTCGTCGTGATTGAGCTGGTGTACCGAAATTACTATAAAAAGAAGCATAATATTGTCGATGAGTAACCAGGCACAGGCTTTAAACGCCTTGTTTAAGCCCTCACAAGGGCCACAAATCCTAAGCGTTGATTCGGCTGATAACTCCGTTCTGATTACCCTGCATGTCCCCGACCAGCTAAGCTGGTTTGACGGCCATTTTCCTGAACAAAAAGTGTTGCCGGGCGTGGTACAGGTTGATTGGGCGGGTAAACTGGCCCGGGCCCTGTTTGTTAAGGATGATGCATTTCAACAGCTGTCTAATATCAAGTTCAAAACCATGGTGATGCCGGATACCGCTATGCAGCTTGAGTTAACTTTCAATGCCGCAAAGCACAGCATTAAATTTACTTACTTTAACGAAACTGACTCGTTTTCTACGGGCAGTTTTAAATTTATTCCATCATGAAATACTGCATCATTGTTCCACACTATAAACACGAAGTGTTGTTTGAGAAATTTCTTCCGGCACTGGCATCTCTTAACCTTCCCTGTATTGTGGTTGACGATGGCAGCGGCGAACAGAGTGTTAATACCGTGCAGGCATTACTGGCAGATTACCCCGACTTTCACCTGATCCGCCACCAGACCAACCGCGGTAAGGGCGCATCGGTGATCACCGGCTGTTATCATGCCAGTGCAATGGGGTTTAGCCACGTGTTACAACTCGATGCCGACGGCCAGCACAACATCGACGATGCGCAAAAGCTTCTCGACTACAGCAAGCAACACCCGGACTCATTTATCTCGGGCCAGCCCTATTTTGATGAAACCGCGCCATTTGCCCGCAAATACGGTCGTAAAATCACTGATTTCTGGGTCGCCCTGGAAACGTTGTCGCTGCAAATTAAAGATGGTTTGTGTGGCTTTCGTGTATATCCGATAAAACAGATTGAGCGCGTCTTTGATAACTACTATCTCGGCCCTCGCATGGACTTTGATCCGGAATTATTGGTTAAGGCGGTATGGGCCGGTATTGATCTGCATTTTATTCAGACCAAAGTCATTTATCATGAAAATACCGTGTCGCATTTTCACTATCTGAAAGACAACCTGATGCTTATCAGACTTCACGTAAGACTGATGTTTGGCATGCTGATCCGCCTGCCTAAATTGCTTTATGTTCGCCTGAGTTCATTGCTTGGTAAGTCATGACTGTGGTGAAAGAACATAACGATATCAACCAGGATCATTGGTCACAGACCAAAGAGGCCGGCACCCTGGCAGGCATGCGGTTTGTGTACTTCCTTTACCGGCTGTTCGGCCGCTGGATATTTACGCTGATCATGTACCCTGTCGCCCTTTACTTTGTGCTCTTTCGGCCAGAACAACGCAAAGCGTCGCTAAAATATCTCCGCGCGCATTACCATGTTCGTCCTGCAATGTGGTCAAAAAAACCCGGTTACTGGCATGTGTTATTGCATTTTCATCACTTTGCCGAGGTAATCTTAGACAAATTACTCGGCTGGCTGGATGAGATAAAGCCCAGCGACTTTGTGCTGACCTTCCCCGAAAAAGTCGACAAATTATTGAATGACTCACGGGGTCAGCTGATTATCGGCTCACACTTTGGCAACCTGGAGTTTTGCCGGGGGTTTATGCATCGTTACAATCACCACGATAAAACCATCAATATTCTGCTTTATGATAAGCACGCGGGCAATTTTGTCCGGATGATGCAGAGTCAAAACGATGCGTCGCGGATGAACGTATTTCAGGTTGATGAATTTGATGTAACAACAATTATGATGCTCAAAGAGAAAATCGACGCTGGCGAATGGGTATTTATTGCCGGTGACCGAATTCCGCTAAGTGGCGTAAACCGCACTGTTAACGTTAATTTTCTGGGCGCAACCGCACCGTTGCCAATTGGCCCTTATATGCTGGCAAAAGCACTGGCCTGCCCGGTTAAACTGATGTTTGCCTATCGCAGCCCTAAAGTTAACCAAAAAGTCTTGTTCGATGTTTCAGAGTTGTGTGACTCACTACAGATCAACCGCAAAACAAGACAGCAGGACCTTACAGGCTATGCTCAGAAATTTGCTGATAAGCTAGAAGAACATTGCCTTGAGTCGCCGTATCAGTTTTTTAATTTTTATGACTTTTGGCAACCCGGCACAGAGTATTCGCAGTTAACCGGCCATAAACAGGAAGGGGTTCAGTAGTGCATGATTCACGCTTTGACAGTCGGTTGTTTGAATTAATACCTCACCGACCTCCCATGTTACTCATTAATAAAGTGCTGAAGGTAGATGCAAGATCCTCTTCATCTTTAGCGCTGGTTGATGAGGAATCCCCCTTTTTTGAACCCGGGCTTGGGGTACCGGCCTGGATAGGCCTTGAGTATATGGGTCAGACGGCCGCGTTAATTGCAGGTCATCAGTTGCAACAAGGTCTGGTGTCTCCCCATTTGGGTTTCCTCCTCGGCACCCGCGCTTATAAAGCTCAATGCAGTTACTTTGAAAAAGGCGAATACACGGTGCGTTGCGAAGAAAAAGCAATCGTCGGTGATGGGCTTGCAACGTTTGACTGCTTCATTGAGAATTACAACAAAACTTCACAAACAATAGAATGTCTGGCGACAGCCAGTTTGTCGGTATTTCGCCGTCAGATATAAAAAGGATGTACCTTGAGCAACAATAATTTCAGGCGTGTCGTAATTACCGGTGCAGGCGTAGTGTCTGCACTTGGCGATGACTGGGCACAAGTCAAAGCCACTATCGAGTCCAACAAGTCAGCCGTGTGTTTTATGCCAGACTGGCAAAAATACGAAGGACTCGGGACTTACCTCGCTGCTCCTGTACACAACTTCGAGCTGCCGCCGCACTACACCAAGAAAAGAAAACGCAGCATGGGCAGAGTGGCTCAGCTGGGTGTACTGGCCACCGAGCGAGCGCTTACCGATGCTAACCTGCTTGATGATCCGGTCATTCGCTCCAAAGCCACCGGTGTTGCTTACGGCTCAGCAACCGGCAGCAGTCAGGCAGCGCTGGAGTTTGCGCCAATGCTTGAGAATATGTCAACGTCGCGTATCAACAGCAGCACCTATTTGCGCATGATGACACACACGGCTGCGGTGAATATCAGCGTGTACTTCGGCACTCAGGGGCGAATGCATACCACATCGAGTGCATGCACTGCCGGTAGCCAGGCTATTGGTTACGCTTACGAAGCCATCAAGTATGGCAAGCAGGATGTGATGATCGCTGGCGGCGCTGAAGAATTGTGCCCCTCTCAAGCGGCTGTTTTCGATACGCTGTTTGCAGCAAGTACAATGAATGACACGCCAGAAGCTACACCACGCCCCTATGACAGGGACCGTGACGGCCTGGTTTTAGGCGAAGGCGCCTGTACCCTCATTCTTGAGTCTTATGAACACGCCAAAGCCAGAGGTGCAAATATTCTGGCCGAGGTCAGCGGCTATGCCACTAATACCGATGGTACCTTTCTGGTAAAACCAAATCTTGAAACGGTTACCCGGGTGATGCGCGAAGCCATGGAAGATGCCGAAGTCACGCCCGAGCAAATCGGTTATGTTTCTGCCCATGGTACCGCAACACAGCACGGTGATATTGTTGAAAGTCAGGCAACCTATCAGGTTGTAGGGGAAAAGCCTGTCAGCTCGCTTAAGAGTTTCACCGGACACACTCTGGGCGCCTGTGGCTCTTTTGAGGTATGGGCAACAATCAATATGATGAAAGATAAATGTTTTGCGCCAACGCTTAACCTGGAAAACATCGATCCGGAATGCGCACCGCTGGACTATATTCAGCACGAATGCAGAGAAATCACCACCGATTACTTTATGAGTAACAATCTGGCTTTTGGTGGTATCAACACCTCTCTCATCATAAAGCGCGTATAGCCTTACGATCTCTTAGCGGGGAGACATTGTCTCCCTGGCTAATAATTAATGCTCTTTCAATTGCGTGGCTTTCTTAACGATGCATGCAGCGCATCAATGTTTTTCCTCAACAATTTCCCGTTAGGCTCCCGCGGTAGAGCATCCACCACATAAACCGGGCGCGGCACAAAAGCGCTGTCCAGATGTTGTTTTAAGAAAGCCAGCAGGTCGGCTTTTTGAACCCCCTCTTTCAGGGCCACAATAGCAACCAGTCTCGTTACCTGATTGGCGTCCTGCGGATAAAAGACAAAGCCATCTTCCAGCCCTTTATAGCGCAATAGTGTCTGGTTGATAGTAAATAACGAGCCGCGCTTACCGGCGATTTTCACCAAATCAGACGCCCTGCCAGCGAGCACAAAACGATTTTGCTCCTGAAACTCTATAACATCCTGTAATTCAGTTGCTTCAGGCAGGTGTTCTGCAGTAACCGTTGTAGTATTAGCCTGTTGACCAAAGTGTATCCCGGAGAATTTTAACCAACTATTTTCAGTTGCCGTTCGCCGTACCGCCATCGAGCCCACCTCGCTGCACCCATACACTTCTCTTAACGGCGCCGAAAAGGCGTCTTCAATTTCTTTAGCGAGCTCAACCGTGAGTGGTGAAGTGGCGCACAAGACGGAATGTAAAGGCTCTACTGTCTCAACACTGGCATGTAGTGCCCTTAAATGAACAGGTGTTGAAACCAGCATTCGCGGTGCAGGCAGCATATCGAGCGTAGCCAGAATGTCCTGCGGAAAAAGTGGTTTGGCATCACTCATACAAATATCACTGAACATTGCCAGCAATACCGACGTCTCAAGCCCCCACATATGCTGCGCAGGCATGGTCGCCAACTGATAAACCGTGGACGGACTATCCGGCACCATAAACTCATAGTTAATCGCACTGCTACGATGCAGGGTATGCCAGTACTTATGGTTAGGTTTAGACTTTCCGGTAGAGCCGGAGGTAAAACTAATACAGGCCAGCTGATCATCGGCAATCATCGGCACAGTGTGTTGGCTATGGCCATCTGACGCTAAAGGAATACTCAGAATATCTATGGCTGGTATCCCGTCCATAATGTCGCTGCCATCATGGATGATATAGCACTCCGCGTAATCTTCACTGAGTTCTTTTTGGGTCGCTGTATTCTTGTTCGGTGGCAACAAATTCACATCGCCGCGCTGAATTGCTGCGCAAAAACCTACTAAAAAAAGATAGCGATTCTCGCAAAGGTTAATGGCGTGCTTACCCGCAGGCAGACTCTCTGCCACGCGGTAAACGTGGTCAACAAACTGATTTGTATCGATAACACCGCAGTTAAGGCCGAGGGCTTCAATCGGTTGAGTTAAATAAGCAATATGATCGTGCGGCTGGCGTGTTACCAGGGGAAATGTATTTGACATGAAACTTGTTATTTTAATTGTGTACCTGAATACCAGACCGGCCTAGCGTCCTTGCCCGTATTCGCTTTATTTTCGATGATCGCTAGTTTAAACTACTGCAAAATTAAAAACTAACATTGTATCAAGGAATGATTGCCCGTTAATCGCGTCATTGCTGATCATCGTAACGGGGCCAGTCTTCAATAATACCAGGATGGTTCCGCACATTTACCGGCAGAAAATCTGCTCTTTTTCAGAGTATCATCACATTTAGTTTTATCATGCTAAAACAACAGTTCATTTCCACACCAGTTAAAGAAGTACTTGCCAACAATAACACTTTAGCGGTTATTCCGTTGGCTAAACAGTGTGAGCCCTTTGAAGCCGGAATGATTACCACTGGCCTTGAAGGCATAGCCGCGCCGGCACCCAGCGAAGTCTGGACAGTTTCGCAGCCCACTGAGAGGGGCCAGACAGGCAACACCTATTGGTCGAAAACCAGTGAGCTTATTTGCCTCGCCCACTGGCTGAGTAAAGATGAATGCGAAAACATTGAGCACTCTACGCAAAAAGCGTATGAGTCATTGTTGTCAGTAATGGCCGAACAGGGGTTTTCCTATCCTTTCCGCTTCTGGAATTACCTGCCTGCCATTAACGAAGGGACCGGCGATGACGAACTGTATAAAAAGTTTTGTACCGGGCGCCTCAAAGCATTTGAGAACGCCGGCCTGACACCGGCTGGTTTTCCTGCGGCTTCTGCACTTGGCCATCACTCTGATGGTGCCGTTGTGTATCTGTTTGCCAGTAACCAAATTCCACAGCATTTCAAAAATAATATGCAGGTAAACGCTTACGAATATCCTCGTCAGTACGGCATTAGTAGCCCGTCATTCGCCCGTGCAACAGCACTCACCCTGAATGATATAAATTATCTGTTTATCTCGGGAACCGCGAGTATTACCGGCCATCAGACACTGGGGGAAAATGATCTCGAAAAGCAGTTAGAGGTAACGCAAAGCAATATCGAGCATCTGCTCACTAATGCTAATCCTGAGAACCTGCCACTATCCACCTTTAAAGTTTATGTCCGCCATCCCGCTGATGTGGCATTCACACGGAGTTGGCTGAAAGCCCGCTATCCGGGCGTTGAAATGCTGTTCACCATTGCCGACATATGCCGTAAAGAATTACTGGTCGAAATAGAATGTTTCTGTATTTAGCGATTCACCAGTGTTGCAACGGCAGGGTCTGATAATGCAACTGACCCGTTTGCGTAAAGCCTGGCAAATCAGTACTGCCGCGATTTGTTATTTCCTGTTTGGATTGGGTGCCCTGATTGTGGGCATTTTTTTTCGGCTGCTAAGCCCTTTGCCGTTTATCCCTTCCGCCAGAAGGCAACGTATGATCCGTTGGAGCGTCCATAAAGGGTGTTTAACCTTTATCAGGATCATGCGCTTTTTTGGCCTGATCCGATATACATTTGACGTTGACTCAATGAAACAAGCCCGCCCCGGGCATATAGTGATTGCCAATCATCCGTCTCTTATTGACGTTGTGTTGTTGTTAGCGGTCAATGAGCAGATGTGCTGCTTTGTGAAGAGTGCCGTCTGGGAGAGCATTTTTACCGGTGCAGTCGTTCGTCAGGCCGGTTATATCCCCAATAATGCTGAGCAGGTGTTACCCATGGCCGCTGCTAAGCTGGAAGCCGGTGAAAATATTTTGATTTTCCCGGAAGGTACGCGCACTAAGGAAGATAATGTTATCCGCTTTAAACGCGGTGCCGCGAATATGGCCGTGGCGGTTAATGCGGCAATTATGCCGGTATTGATTGAGTGCAAGCCAAGGGCCTTAAAGAAAGGTGATAAATGGTACGATATTCCCCCGGGTGGCCCGGAATTTAAATTAACCTCAAAAAACCTGATTACCCTTGAAGATTGTATTGACACAAGCCTGCCAAGACCGAAACAATACAGACAACTCACAAGCTATCTGGAAAGTTATTACGAACGCCAGCTTATTGCGGTCTCAGATACAAACCCCCTTCTGAAAAATAAGAATTAGTGAATTAATATGAACACAGAAAAAGAAAATATCCTTACACAAGTACGTGAAACCCTGGTTGAACTGTTTGATCTTGAGCCGTCAGAAATCGTGCCTGAAGCTAAGCTCTACGAAGATTTAGATATCGATAGTATCGATGCGGTAGACCTTTTAATCGATCTGAAAAAATCTACCAACGTCGACCTTACCCCTGCACAATTTAAACAGGTTCGCACCATTCAGGACGTTGTCGACGTATTAGCAGAACTGTCAGTTAAGGCGTAACAGGCCATGAAAAAAGTAAGCCTGGATATTGATATTCCTTTCTTTGACGTTGATGCGTACCGGGTTGTATGGCACGGCAATTACCCCAAGTACATTGAAATGTCCCGTTGTGCGTTATTGTCGGAGATTGGCTGTCCTTACAGCGTGATGGAAGAACATGGTTTTTTCTTTCCTATCGTTGATATTCAGGTGAAATACGTTAAGCCATTATTATTTGAGCAAAAAGTGGTTATCGAATCATGGCTGACTGAGTGGGAAAACCGCCTGAAGATTAGTTATGTCATCAAAGATAAAGCGAGCGGTGAAATTTACACCAAAGCCAAAACCACCCAGTTTGCGGTTGCCATGCCAGACCAAATCACTCAGTTTGAATCGCCGCCTTTCCTGGTGGAAACGATCAATGCATGGCTAAACAAGCATGACTAAATTGTGGCAAGGGGTTATTTTCAGTGCACTGCTGTGTGGTTTAGTTCCCCACCATGTACAAGCCTCTCCTCGCCAGCCTGATGAAGCCACACTACTGGCAGAAATTTTTCCGTCTGGCTGTCATTTTTCGGGCCAGTTTTCGCAACAGAAAACGATTCAGGGCGTACCAGTACCACTCACCTCAACCGGCGACTTTTATCACTCTTGCGATCTGGGGTTAATCTGGCACACCCAAACGCCCTTTATTGAAGCTATTCTCTATGTAAACAGTAGTAATAACTTTAAAGCGGACGCCGACGGCGCGCTGGCACCGTTAACCGGCACCACCCGCTACATTATGTCGAACATTTTTGTGCGGTTACTTAAGGGTGATACCAGCTACTTTACTGACGAATTTGCTATCTCTGCAGATATGCAATCAGGTACCGTAACATTGCGCCCCGAAAGTGAATATATTCGCAAAGGACTCGATTCCATTCTGGTAAGTAAAACCACCGAGCAGAGCAAAGGCGTGTCACTCAATATCGAGGTACTCGATGCTACAGGCCAGCGCACAGACGTGCTGATAAGTGCAGTTGAGCAATATGACTTCAGCGGTAAAAGAGCGGCCTATGAGCAATGCGAGGCGCTTTATTCAGACACTTCATGGTGTCAGGTGTTACGCTCTCCCTCCCGCTACTGACCGGTAATTGTTACTGATGAAAAACCTGTTGTTACCGCTCACTTTTATCCTGGTTGTTATCATTAGTGCTGCTGTTTTTGTAATGAATATCCAGCACTTTCAGATTGATACAAACCTCAATGATTTAAACCCGACGCAAATTAATGAGCCGGGCTTAAAAAACGCCATAGATTCCCTGACCGTTGATATCAGTCAGCGCTTTATGGTGGTAATCAAAGGCGACGATAAAACCGCGGTACTTAACAGCAAAACGGCCCTGCAGGACAAACTTAATGCCCTGCCGGAATTAACGGTTGTTAAAGAGACAGCCCTGCAAAACGACTACCTCGATGTATTGTCTGCTTATCGGTTTTACTTTCTGTCAGACGAACAGCGCCGCTCACTGGAAGCAGACAGTCACCAGCAAATCGCCGACAGTGCCTTGCGCAAACTTTATCAGATTGGCGATGGCGTCAGGCTTATCCCCTTTGAACGGGATCCGCTGGGTTGGTTTTCAGATTATCTTCTTACCAGTTTTGACAACCAGGACATGCCCTTTGAGGCGTCAAATCCAGACACGCAAAACAAGACGACATCTTTTTCTGTGATGTTCAGTACCTTTCCACAGGGAATGTCAGCTCAACAGTCGGTGTATAGCCAGATTCAGGCGCTGGAGAAGCAAATCAGCGAGCAATATAATGTCACAGTTTTACGCTCGGGGATGTTCTTCTTCGCGGTCGACTCAGCCCAATCAGCAAAAGCCGATATTCAGCTTATTGCTGTGGGCTCTGTGGCGGGCATATTGCTGTTAATGATGTTGGTGTTTCGCTCACTGCTCCCCCTGCTTCTGTCGCTAACTTCCATAGCTATCGGCGTTGGCTTTGGTGTGATGACCAGTACCCTGATTTTCGGCTCTATTCACGTTCTGACTATTGTTTTTGGTGCCAGCCTTATCGGAATTGTTGTCGATTACTCATTACATTACTTTTACCATTACCTGGCTCACCGGCGCGACTCAAATCCCCCCCACTCCGGCATATTGTTTCGGGCTATGCTGCTGAGTGTCATTACGTCACTGGTGGGGTACGGCGCATTAGGCCTGTCTGACCTGCTGATCTTAAAGAAAGTAGCCTTGTTTTCCTGTACGGGCCTGGCCATGGCCTGGTTAAGCGTAATGCTACTGGGCCCGCTGGTGATTCGCCGACCTATCGAAGCACGCCAGTCATTATTAAAAAGCATTATCCACGGCTGTCAGCAGGTCTTCGCTCAGCGCCCCAGGATTCTGGTGCTTGTCGGGCTAGTTATAAGCTTTGCCTGCGCTGGCTATATTTATTCTGGCAACCCAAAAACCAATGACGATCCGAGGCGTTTTTTTCACGTTTCCGAATCCTTGTTGAGCCAGGAACAGGAAGTCGCTAATTTAACTCAAATCTATGAGCCAGGACGCTATTTGCTCATCCGGGGGAATAGCCCTGAGACGATATTTACCGCATTGGGCGCTATCAATAGTGCTGACGGTGTTGAGCCCCATGCCATCACCAGCGTGGCAGATTACCTGCCATCCCCGCAACAACAACTCAATAACTATGCACTGCAAGCAAAGCTGTACGAGGAAGGCGGCGCCCTTGACACGTTCGCAGCTACCATTGGTATAGCCCCTCAGCTAAGCGAGCAGGTAAAACAGGATTATAAACTCGCTGCCGGTGACCCTCTTCGTTTTAGTGAGTTACTAAACCGATTGCCTTCTTTACCGCCTTTATGGTTTGAACACGAACGCACTATTTACAGTTTCGCCCTGATAAGAAAAGGCAGTGATCTGGCAGCTATCGAAGCAGCTAGCAAGACAATTGATGGCGTGGAATATGTCAATACGCTGGCCAACGCCAGCAAAGCATTAAAAGCTCAGCGTGAAACAGGCACCAAACTGCTGTTTCTGGCTTATGCACTGATAGCCATGTTAGTTGGCGCTTACTATCGCAATATATCAGCAGGGCTTCTGCTTCTTATTCCGGCTTCAGCCAGCCTCATAGCCATCGCACTGGTTAGCGCTCTGGGACACTCGATTAATGTGTTTCATATTATGGCGTTATTTTTAGTACTCGGTCTGGGCATGGATTACATAATATTTGCCAAAGAAATGGCCAGCCACCCGGACACCACTCAGCAGGCCATATTGCTTTCAGCAGTAACCAGCCTGTTATCGTTCGGGCTCCTCGCTTTCAGTTCTATGCCGATTGTGCAGGCCTTTGGCAGCATTATCCTCATTGGCAATACCATTAATTTTATAGCAGCAATCAGCCTGTTTAATACCAATCAGAATACACATGAGAAAGGAAATTATGGCCGATAAAAAACGAATTCTGGTCACCGGAGCCAGCAGTGGCATTGGCAAAGCAACCGCTTATAAGCTTGCCGAACAAGGATACGCTATAGCAGTACACTATCGCAGTGGCAAAGCTTCAGCTGATCAGGTCGCTACAGATATTATTCAAAGTAGTGGTTCAGCCGTCACTGTGCAGTTTGATATTGCTGATCGGGAAGGTACAAAAGCGGCCATCGAGAAAGATATAGAACAAAATGGTGCGTACTATGGCGTGGTATGCAATGCCGGTGTCACTAAGGATACCGCTTTTCCGGCGATGACCGGCGATGAGTGGGATGGCGTTGTACATACCAATCTCGACGGCTTTTACAACGTTCTGCATCCGACCATTATGCCGATGATCCGTTTGCGTCAGGGTGGCAGAATTGTCACTTTATCATCCGTATCCGGGCTAATGGGCAACCGGGGCCAAACTAACTACAGCGCCTCTAAAGCGGGTATTGTAGGCGCCACTAAAGCGTTAGCCATTGAGCTGGGTAAACGCAAAATAACGGTTAACTGTGTCGCCCCCGGCGTTATCGAAACAGGCATGATCGAAGGCGCAGTGGCCGACGAAGCGAAAAAAATGATCCCGCTCGGGACATTCGGCCATGTGGATGATGTAGCAAATACCATCGGTTTTTTGGTGTCTGACCAGGCCAAATACATCACCAGGCAAGTAATCAGTGTTAATGGTGGGATGTACTAGGCAAAATAGCCTGTCCTACCCATTTAAAATAATGATCTCAAAAAAAGGAGTTTCCAATGAGACGAATCAGCGCTGCCTTTATGGCTTTTATACTGTCTTTCAGCACGATGGCCGAATTGACTGGCGACCAGCAGGAAATAGCAAACCAGTTGCTATCAGGTGATTTAAGGCAGCTAAAAGCCGCTTCCCAACGTATCTTTAAACAAGAAATAAGCAACCCGGAGCTGTTAGACATCGCCGCCGAGATCCTGCTTGCCAAATACCCGGAAGCCTATACCAGCGAGGTTGACACCCTGGCATGGCTTGCGCGTGCCATAGGTTCTTCTGAGAATGGTCGTTATTACGGTGTGCTATCAGAAGTGGTCAGCAAAACCAAAATCGACAAACTGGAACGCCACGCTGATAAAGCACTGGATAACCTGCCCGGCGCAACAGGTGAACAGTATGTGGCGGGCATGTACACACTGCCAGAAGGCGTTTTCGAAAAAGAAGAATCGTCAGAACTGGTGACGCGCTTAAAAGAACTGATGCTGGCCGGTGATCTCGCTTCGTTAAAGCAGGCAGCTAAAGAGATTGTTAGCACCAGAACCATTGATCAGGAGCTCACTGATATTGCCGCCGAGGCTTTACTGCGGAATTATCCTTCGGCCACCAAAGCGCAGATTGATACATTAGCCTGGTTAACAAATGCCATTGGCAGCACCGGTCTGGCTCGCTATAAGCAGGTGTTACAGGAAGTCGAAGACAACAGCGATTTCAGAAAACTGCGTAAATACGCAGAAAAGAACAAAGACAAACTGGCTGAAGATAGCGTTGTGCAGTATCAGGCTGGTATGTTTGACCAGCCTATGCCCGATTACACTTACTAACATGATGGTTGTTGGCCAGACAAAGTTGACCTTTTCTGGCCAACATGCGTTATTGCCCTTCGAAGATGGTTTGCTTTCTTCTGGGATAGCGACCTAACACTTCCTCACCTGGCTCCCAGAAAGGTAGCTGACCGCTAAGCACAGCTGCACGATAGTAGTGAACTGGCCACCTATGCGCAGTACCCTTATAGTGTTTGTCTGCCAGTCTTAACGCACTGACGTCAAAAGTATGAGTATGCTCTACCGGTACATTACTGCCGGGAACGTTGTCATGAATATCGATATAAGCGTCACTGATGTCTGCGCAGGAACCAAAGTGTTGCGTCCCGTAGTGCCACTGAAAACCGCTGTACGGCCCCAAGGGATCAAGGTAAGTCGTATGCACAAACAAATCAGGGTTGAGTTGCTTTAGCGTTTCACAATACCCATATGCCATAAATGCGCCGGCACTGTGCGCGATTAAGTGGACTTTTTTTAGCTGGCTTTGCTCAGCTAGTTCTTCTCCCAGTTGATGGCCTAATCGGCGCGCATTATTGGCAACCCGAAAAAGATTCGTTGAATAGTCATGCCAATCAATAATTGCTACTTGCTGTGAGTTGGTTAATACCGATGTTTGAAGCGCCTTAGCAAAATCATTCGGCCACGAATCAGGGCTGTCGTCTTTACCGTGAATTAAAATGATCAATTCGTCTTTATTGTCACTAACCACCGGTGCCTCAACCTCGAACGTCAGAGGCCAGGGAAAATAAGAAAACACCACAAAGCCCAGGGTGACTACAAAAAATGGAAGCGCAGGCCAGACGAACAATATTATCAGCCAGGATTTTACCGTTCGTTTATAGATTACATTGTTTAAAAATGTCCACTTTGCCATACGCCAGGTTCCAATCGGATATCAATCAAGAAGCTCGACTATATCCCCTGAAGACTCCTTCTTTGCCTTAAGCTGAGGGTTTTACATTAACCATTACAAATCTTTGTGACTAGCCAGCATTGCTGTTAAGCAAAGGCTCACTATAACACTGCTTACGCATGGATTTCCCGAATAATAATTCATCATAGTCATTCGCTTCCTTATACAAAGCTGTCAGGTCAGAAAAAGAAAAAAAGCAGAGCATAACGACAGTTCCTTCAATCACTTTAAGGGAAGCCTGAAACCTTAACGAATACGAGTATAAAGAATGCTCTGACAACGCCGACAATAATTTTAGCGGCTGTAAATATGCCGCCACTCTGGTATAACAAATAAGACTATAATAATAAAAACATCAAAGTTGCCTATAAAAACAACAACAAGAGAGCGCTTATGAAGTCTATGTCTCTGCAACAGAAATTTATGCTTATTGTCGGTGGCGCGATGTCACTGGTTTTGTTAATCGCCGCAATTATTCTGCTGAATTTTGTCAGTGAACGGGCCCGAACCACCATCGAGAATGACGTGCTGGGGTTGGTAAACAAGGAAGCCCAGGCCATTGAAGGCTTTTTCTCAACCTATGGCGGCGTTGCCCGCAGCTTTTTAAGCAACCCGTTTGTTCAGACCTTTTTTGCAGAACACGATGTGCGTGGCGCCAGTGAGTCGTCACTACCCGACTCCGATAAGATTTATACAACTTTTGAGCAAATCAGTAGCGCAGATAGCAATATCAAGTCGGCATTCTTTGGCTCCGCCAACACTGGCGAGTACTTTTACGAGGAAGGTCGTGTTGGTGTGGATACTGAGGGCGTTGATGCCGGCGATCCCACCAAGGGCTATTTTGCCACGGCACGCCCCTGGTTTAAAACTGCGGTCAGTCAGGGCGGCCTTTATGTAACGCCACCAGCCGTTGACTCCCAGGATGGCAGTATTTCTGCCGTAGTACAGTCTCCGGTTTACCTCAATGGCACCCTGTTAGGCGTGGGCGGTGTAGATATTCTTATCAGCACTATCGCAGGTGTGCTCGACGATATTCGTTACCAGGGACAGGGCGTTGCCTTCCTGGTCGATGACAACCAGAATGTGGTGTATTTTCCTAAAACCAGTGACACGCTGGACATCAGCTCACCGCTTGCTTCTTTCGATGCCGCTTTCAACGACTCACAAGGCTTTACTGCACTGGCCGCCGCTATGGCTGCTGATAACGAGGGTACGATAGATGTGCGCTGGCGGGGCAAAGACTACTACGCCACCTTCCGCCACGCCAGACTAAGCAACCCGGAAATGAACTGGACGTTAGGCTTTATGCTGCCGCAAAGTGTCATTGCCGAACCAATTGGGCATGCCATTCTGGTTGCCGGAATACTGGCTTTGGTGATCATTGCTATCCTGGTGTCGATTACCTACGCAGCAAGCACCCGTGTGACCCGCCCTATTTTACAAATGAAAGAAGCCATGGCAGATATTGCCTCCGGTGAGGGCGACCTGACGAAACGACTGACCATTACCAGTCACGACGAAGTGGGCCAACTGGCTGAACAGTTCAACCTGTTCACCGACAAGCTTCATCAGTTGTTGATTGAGGCTGCGCAAAGCACGCAAGCCGTAGCGGATGCGGCGGAGAATTTAAAAGTACTGTCGCAAAGTACCAGCAACGAAGTCAGACAAGAGCAACGCCAGGTCGACTCGGTATCCAGTGCGGTGACGCAAATGGCCACCATGGTGCAGGAAATTTCGGCCAATGCATCACAATCCAGTGAAGCCGCCACCACGGCAGAGCAGCAGGCCAATGACGGCATGCAACTGGCCAATAGCGCCCGTAGCGAACTTCAGCAACTGGCAGCGTCTATTAACGATGCGGTGCAGGTTGTAGGCGGGCTTTCGCAGGAATCAGAAAACATCGGTGCGGTAATTGATGTTATCAACGGTATTGCCGAACAAACCAATCTGCTGGCACTCAACGCGGCAATCGAGGCTGCCCGGGCCGGTGAGCAGGGGCGCGGTTTTGCGGTAGTGGCTGACGAAGTGCGTTCACTTGCCTCACGCACTCAGGATTCCACCGATGATATCCGCAAAATGGTTGAACGTTTACAGAACATGACTTCGCAAACCCAGACAGCCATGCAGGAGGGTCAGAAAAAGTCAGAGCAAGGAGTGGATCAGGCGCAAAAAGTGGCTGCGTCGTTAAGTCATATCAGTGAGTCCATTGGCACTGTTCAATCACAGAGTACGCAGATCGCCCAGGCGACTAATCAGCAAACCACCGTAGCGGAAGAGATTAATCGTTCACTGGTAGCCATAAGCAGCGTGAGTGATAAAGCCAGTGACAATGCCGGCCAGCTGGCCGCTGACGCCACCCGCTTGAGCGAAGTTGCCGGCGAACTGCGAGAAGTCATTAACCAGTTTAAACTCTAACCTTTTATGTAAATCTGACCGATTAAAGCCGGTGTGGCGTGATAGAGCTAATTTACTCAGCCACTCACCGGTTTTCGGGTCAGCTGTGCACCCAGCTCATTCAGTTTTTGGTTAGCAGCTTAAGTTGCTCACCAATCTCGTCAGCACTTAACGGCTTTGACCAGTGATAGCCCTGACCAAAATCACAGCCCATTTCCAGCAGCATTTGCCTGGTCGCTTCATCTTCTATGCCTTCGGCAATGGTCTTCATACCCAGGCTACGCGCCATGGTGATCATCGCCTGCACCAGCGGTACATCGTTGTCATCACTGGTAAGCGGATGAATAAACGACCGATCGATTTTAAGCGTGGAGGCGTTGAACCTGCGTAAATAGGCTAAGTTTGAGTATCCCGAGCCAAAGTCGTCGATAGCGATGGTGATGCCCATATTGTTCAGAGCTGCCAGTTGCGCCACAATGCCAGATGAGTCATTAATAAACAGCGACTCTGTCAGCTCAATTTCAAGCGCTTCGGGCGACAAGCCAGCCCGCTGTAGGGCATACTCCACATGACTTTGTAATAAGCCATCATTGAATTGCAAGGCTGAAATATTCACCGCAACACGCAAATCGGGTAAGCCGCTTTGGCGCTGCCTGGCACAAAACAGACAAGCCTGTTCTATTACCCAGCTTCCCAGCTTATTAATGACGCCGGCGGTTTCTGCCAGAGGAATAAAAATGTCCGGGCCTATCATGCCGCCATCTTTTTGTGGCCAGCGCAATAGAGCTTCTATTACTAATGGCTGCTCGGAATTCAGGTCGACAATGGGCTGATAATGCAATTCAAAGGCATTGGCACTCACAGCACTACGCAATTTTTGTAATAACCTGAAGCGCTCTTCGCTAAGCTCATCCTGCTCTGGTGAATAAAAACTGTAGGTATTGCGGCCATCGCTTTTCGCCTGATACATAGCAATGTCAGCTTTCCGGCACAGATCTTTGAAGTACTCGCCATCCTTGGGTGCAACGGCAATGCCGATTGAAGATGAGATCACTACCCGGTTTTGCAGCACCTCAAATTCCCTGGCACATTCTGCTAGCAGGCTGTCTACAAAGTCTGTAAGCGCCTCGTTATTTTCACAGTCACCGTCACAGGGCGTAAGCACCAAAAACTCATCGCCGCCGAACCGGATAAGGTGCTGCCCCTCGCCAAGGCGGTCACTAAGGCGCTGAGCCAGCTCTTCCAGCAATACATCGCCGGCCACGTGGCCAAGCGCATCATTCACCGGTTTAAAGTTATCCAAATCCAGAAACAGCATGGCCAACTGAGTATTATTGCTTTTGCTTTGCTCCAGCAGACGCTCAAACAACAGTTCACCGTGTAAGCGGTTAGGCAAATGGGTGAGCGGGTCATGATGGGCAAGATGCTCAATTTGCGCGCGGCTGAGTTGTACTTTATCGTTTTCGTTTTGCAGCGACGTCATCAGCCGTTTGATATCGCGAACCAGTACATACACACCGAAGCCCGTAATCAAAAAGATTATCTGCACAAATATCAGATGTTCCCAGCTTACTCTGGGTGTACTGGGATTTACATAGCCCTCCAGGTTAAGCCATACCAACACCGAACATTGCACCAACGTGAGCGTTATCAGCGTACTAAAAAGCCCTACTCCGCCCAGTAGGGCAGCGAATATCAGCAAACAGGGATAGCCAATGATAGCAATGTCAAACAGGCCCGCTCCCACTAGCGCCAGAGCAAATAACATGGCCGACATTGCGCTCAACAAGACAAACGACGAAGCCTGGATTTTATGCTTGTAAGCCAGCAAAAACGCGGCTACCAGAGAAATTAACCCGGTCAGAAAAATACTGACTGCAATCCCTCTGGCTATCAGTACTGATACCAATAACCCCAATGCACTAACGCCACATATTTGTAATAACCGGTGACGGCGCACCTGCGCAAGCGCACCAACGGAATTGGCGTCGACGATAGAGTCCGGTTTATTGTTATTTTCCATCTGAGTGGCCTGTGAAAACTGAAATATCACTATAGCACCAAGTATAGAGGGGCTCTATCTTATGTAAGCTTTCTCAATAATGGGGTCAGAGTCAATTTTTTACTGGCTCTCGAACGCCAGGGCCAGGGCTTCAGCCACACGAATACCGTCGATACCTGCCGACCAGATACCACCGGCATAACCTGCTCCCTCTCCTGCCGGATACAGACCTTTAACGTTAACGCTTTGATAGTCTTTATCCCGCTTTATGCATACCGGTGAGGAGGTGCGGGTTTCTACACCGGTGAGGGTACCATCGGCCTTCGCGAAGCCTTTGATCTGGCGATCGAACGCCGGGATCGCCTCGCGAATAGCCTGGGTAACATAATCCGGTACCACTTTGCTCAGGTCGGTTAAGGTAACACCTGGTGTATAAGATGGGGTGACCTCGCCCAGCTCCGCGCTGGGTTTGCCAGCCAGAAAATCACCAATTAGCTGTCCGGGGGCGTTGTAATTCTCACCGCCGGCTTTAAAAGCCAGTTCCTCAAGACGGCGCTGTAATTCAATACCTGCCAGCGGGTGACCAGGGTAGTCCTGTTCAGGCGTGATCCCCACTACAATGGCGCTGTTCGCGTTACGCTCATGTCGGGAGTACTGACTCATGCCATTGGTGACCACGCGGCCGGGTTCTGAAGCCGCGGCTACCACAGTACCGCCCGGGCACATACAGAAGCTGTATACGGTGCGGCCATTTTTGCAGTGATGCACCAGTTTGTAATCTGCGGCGCCTAGGATAGGATTACCGGCATTATCACCAAACCGGCAGCGGTCAATCATGCTCTGCTCGTGTTCAATGCGAAAGCCTATGGAAAATGGCTTGGCTTCAATGTAAACGCCCTGCTCATAGAGGTTCTGAAAAGTATCCCGAGCGCTGTGCCCGAGAGCCAGAATAACCTGTTTACACGCCAGATAATCGCCGTCGGATAAATGCAGTCCTTTCACGGTGTACTGGCCGTCTTGTTCGTCCAGATCCAGTTTTTCCACCCGGGTAGAGAAGCGAATTTCGCCGCCGAGATCGATAATCTGCTGGCGCATTTTCTCTACCATGCTCACCAGCTTAAACGTGCCGATATGCGGTTTACTAACATATAAAATTTCTTCCGGTGCACCGGCTTCAACAAACTCATGTAGGACTTTGCGACCGTAATGCTTGCGGTCTTTCACCTGACTGTACAGCTTGCCGTCTGAAAACGTACCGGCACCGCCTTCACCAAACTGCACGTTGGATTCCGGATTAAGCGGCTGCTTTCGCCAGAAGCCAAAGGTATCTTTGGTGCGCTCGCGCACGGCTTTACCACGTTCCAGCACAATCGGTTTAAAGCCCATTTGCGCCAGGATCAACGCGGCAAAGATCCCACACGGGCCAAGCCCCACCACTACCGGGCGGTGAATCAGATTTTCCGGGGCCTGGGCAACAAATTTGTAGGTCATGTCTGGGGTGACGCGAACCTGGGTATCTTTGGCAAACCTGGCCAGCAAATCCGCCTCGCCGTTTACCTCTACGTCCACCGTGTAGATCAGCTGAATATCCCGGTTATTGCGCGCATCGTAACCCCGTTTAAACACGTTAATGCTTAACAGGTCATCGGCGGCAATCGCCAGTTTACTGACAATCGCTGCAGCCAGTGCAGAGTCGTCGTGATCGAGGGGAAGTTTTATATCGGTTAAACGTAACATGATGGAGGATCCTGGTTCGCCGGACAGCCTGTCTGTCAGAGCGGCTATAGTTTAATGCAGTTGCCGGCCATCCGGTAGCCATTGTGGCCATTTGTCTTTAGATCAGATTGCAGAACCCTTATAATTGCCAACACATTGACTCACGCGCCAACTAATCATGACCTTTGTAGTGACCGACAACTGCGTAAAATGCAAATATACCGACTGTGTGGCCGTGTGCCCGGTAGACGCCTTTTTTGAGGGGCCTAACTTTCTGGCCATCGACCCGGCTATCTGCATTGATTGCGCGCTGTGCGTACCGGAATGTCCGGCCGAGGCCATTATTCAGGATACCGAGTTAACCGAAGCGCAAAAACCCTATCTGGCCATTAATGCCGAGCTTAGTCAGCAGTGGCCAAATATTACGGAAGTGATTGCGCCGCCTGAGGATGCAGACTGCTGGAATGGCGTGCCGGACAAGCTGGCGTTACTGGAACGCTAAACGCCAGCGGAGCTGGCTATCAGCCCTTAAAGCCGGTGGCGACTAAATAGACTTCCCGGGAACGGGGTCGTGATGCCGCGGGCTTTCTGACTACCACCTTGTTAAAGGATGAACGAACGTCTTTAACATACTCATCGTAACCCACGCCCTGAAACACTTTCGCACAAAAGCTGCCGCCGGGTTGTAGCACGTTTCTGGCCATGTCGAGCGCCAGTTCAACCAGGTACATCGAGGCATACTGATCGGTAGTTTTTACACCACTTTGGTTAGGCGCCATATCCGAAACCACCACGTCCACCTGATCATCGCCAAGCACCTTAAGAATTTGGTCGTATACCGCTTCGTCGGTGAAGTCGCCCTGAATAAAGTCTACCCCGATAATGCTATCCATAGGCAGAATGTCTGATGCTATCACCCGCCCGTTTTCACCCACTACCGGTGCGACGATCTGCGACCAGCCGCCCGGCGCAGAGCCGAGATCCATTACTACGCTGCCGGGGCCAAACAGCTTGTCTTTTTCGTTGATTTCAATCAGCTTATAACTGGCCCGGGAACGATACCCATCGGCTTGCGCCTTTTTCACATAAGGGTCGTTAACGTGTTCTTCCATCCATTTTTTACTGGTTTTTGAGCGGGCCATATCTACTCTGCTGTGACTGGTGGGAAATCGGCGTTTATTGTAATCATGCCCAAGCCATTTGCAAATCCGACTGCGCCAACAAACTTTGCCGGGCCGCCTGACTTCATGGTTATTACAGGCTACAATGCGCTCTATCTTATCACGCGCCTACCAGAGCGCCTATTGCCCCTTATCGATCCGGAACAGCCTGCACCATGAAATTAGACGACGTAAAAAAACTGCATCAGAAAAAATATCGCTCGCAGTTTGGCGATTATCTGGTGGAAGGTGAGCACCTGATTCAGGAGCTGCAACGCTCGCCGCTGATGACGTTGCCCATTACGGTATACGTTACCGATGTCTGGCAATCAAAAGGCGTGACCCTGGACGATCGCTTTGAGGTAGTATCGCTGACCGAACGTCAGATGGCCTCCCTCAGCGATACTAAAACGCCGCAGGGCGTGATAGCCAAAGTACCGCTACCGGCTACAGACGCAAATACGCCGGTAACCGCCAACGAGCGCTGCATTTACCTGCATGAAATTCAGGATCCCGGCAATCTGGGCACCATTTTACGCTCGCTGGCCTGGTTTGGCGGTTTTCGGTTGTTGCTAAGCCCTAACAGTGTCGACCCGTTTAACTCCAAGGCAGTCCGCGCCAGCATGGGCGCCCTCTTTCATCTGCCGGTTGAGCTGGACGTTTCGTTAAGCCAACTCCAGGCACGCTTTACAAAGTTTGCCTACCTTGACCTTAACGGTGCTCCAATAACCGATGAGCAGTTTGGTAACTACGCCTGCTATCTGTTTGGCAATGAAGCGCGTGGCGTACCGGCACAGGCGCTATCTGAAACCAACGCGGAAGCGTTTACCATTGTTGGCAACGGCACCATTGAATCGTTGAACCTGGCCAGTGCCGTGGGGATCTGCGCCTTTCAGCTGGCGCAAGCCGCAAAGTAATTGCAGCTCAGTTAAGAAGCCTTAATATTTGCGGGAGAGCTGCTAGCGCCGGTTTTTCTTCATCCGGCGGCTCTGTTCCTGGCGCTTCTCTTCGCGCTTTTCTTTACGGGCCACCTTATCCGGCGTTAGCGAGCCCTCTTTGAATTTCTGTTTACGTCTGGCTTTGTCGGCCGCCTTTTTCTCGGCAGCGGCGGCCATCTCGATTTTTTCCTGCTCAATCATTTCAGGCGTTTCCAGGGTTAACCGGCCCAACTTGCCGGCCTGCAATTCGGTTAACAGGATTTCGCAGATTTTATGCAGATTAACCCGGCCACCGGCCATTTTAGCGCCACGGGTTTTGGCGGCGGCTTCTAAAAACTCCAGCTCGGTATCAGGCAACTCATCCAGTTTGTAGCGCTCTTTCATCGCCTCCGGATAGGCTTTAATTAGATAGTCGGCGGCATAAAAACCCACATCATCGTATTCCATTGCGGTGTTTTTTACCGCCCCGGATGATGCCAGCCGATAAATAGAATTAGGGTTTTCCAGCTTTGGCCACAGCACTCCCGGTGTGTCATAAAGCACAATCCCACCGCCCAAATTAATCCGTTGCTGAGACTTAGTTACCGCGGGTTCGTTACCCGTTTTGGCAATCACCCGGTCAGCCAGAATGTTGATCAGGGTCGATTTGCCCACATTGGGGATCCCGGTGATCATGGCGTTGATTGATTTCACCGACGCGTGTTTCTGGGCACAGATGGACTGGACTAATTTTATGATCTGCTTGCTGTTAGCCGGGTTGTCGGTAGTGGTGGTGATAGTTTTTACCCCGCGCTCACTTTCCAGGTAAGCCTGCCATCGGGCGGTCAGCTCCGGGTCTGCTAAATCATATTTATTGAGGATTTTAAGAACGGGTTTATCCCCTCGGATTTTAGCGATTTCCGGGTTTTCGCTGGAATACGGGATCCGCGCATCGAGTACTTCTATCAGGATATCAACCTGACTTATCGATTCTTTTATTTCTTTAAGGGCTTTGTGCATATGCCCCGGAAACCATTGTAAGGCCACTACGTTCGTCCTGTTATCGCTACGTTGTGCGCAAGTTTACTGTATTTAAGACTGAAATGGGATTTATTGCAGGCACAGGAGCGGCAATAAGCCCGCTTTAAGCTAAAACAGACCGGGGGGCTGATATCACGATTACGAGCTAAGTAGAAGTAACTGACTAGGCGTCGCTTTGTCTTTCAAGCTCTATGGCATATTCCACCAATTCTGCATTGGAGAGATTGGCATCATAGCTGTCTTTATCCTGAGCGAGAATTTTATCGATGAACTTCTCAACTATCTGTTGATGACCTTCATCCAGCAGACGGTATTTGGTGAGGAGCCTTGTCTCTGTGTCATTCATATCCAAGTTGTTCTTCCTCTTTTGCTGTTATTTACAACCAGCTTGTTGGCTGACAGCAACGCACCTGAGGCAGTAACCAGCTTATCAGCCACAAACTTTACTGTTTATAGTAGTCACCCAGTACAATAATTGCCAATCTGCGCCGCCCTCCTCTCAACCATCGCCATGTAAAGGCGTACCGCATGTTTACCTGTCAGAAACACGATTACAAAATGATACAGAGAAAAGGTTTCCGGCTCTAAGGACTTTGCGTACTATTGGCCTGCATATTAATAACAACGAGCAGATTACCGGCATGATAAAACCAATTCTTGCACTCAGCACTGCTGCCCTGTTCAGCCTGCAGGCGGCGGCGACAGTAGTGGAAATTCGCACCAATATGGGGAACATCAGCGTTAACCTCTTTGATGAAGACACCCCCGAGACCGTTGAAAACTTTCTTGAGTACGTTAACTCAGGGGTTTATGCCAATAACGTAGTACATCGTTCTGAACCTGACTTTGTCGTCCAGGCTGGCGGCTTCACCTACAACAATACCCTGCCACTCGACAACGTTGCTACCGGTGTGGCCGTGGTTAATGAACCGGTACTGTCAAATGTACGCGGTACAATTGCCATGGCCAAACAAGCTGGCGATCCGAACAGTGCGACATCACAATGGTTTATTAATTTATCTGACAACAGCCAGAACCTGGATGTGCAGAATGGCGGCTTTACCGTATTTGGCCAGGTGATTGATAACGGCATGGATGTCGCAGACGCGATTAGCGAGCTTCCTCGCTTTAATCTGGGCGGGGCAGCAAACTCTATCCCGCTGCAGGATTACACCAACGACGATGCCACCAACGGTCGTGAACCGGACGGCGATAACTTTGTGTTAATTACCGATATTGTGATTACCGACGCAGCTACGGTGACCAACCCGGACTTAACGCCAGTTCCCAACACCCTGATCGACAATGGCAGCGAACCCACACCGCCCTCAGGTGGCGGTTCCTCCGGTGGTGCAATGCACCCGCTGGCGTTATTAGTTATTGCCGTAACTACCATAGTGTTCCGGCGCAGAATTAAACGCTAAATCGCTAACCAGCCTTTTATCCCGGCAAAAATAGCAAAGCCGCTCAAATGAGCGGCTTTTTGGCTTAAAACAGCGACGTTTTTTACGCCAGACGGATCACAACAGCTTGCCAGGGCTCAAGGGTATAACCTGAGTCATCTGACTGCAGCGAAGCGTAGTTATTGATCATGATATTATCGCCAATTAGTGCCGGCTCCAGTGCACAATGATGTTGATGGCTCGAATAGTTAAGCAGAACCAGAATCAACTCTTCATCGAGTTTACGGGTGTAGGCATAAATATGCTCATCATCCGGTAACAGCAATTCATAAGCGCCGTACACCAGAGTCAAATTTTCCTTGCGCAAGCGGGTAAGCTGGCGGAAGTAATTCAATGGCGAATCAGGATCTTCTTCCTGGGCAGCCACGTTGATCTCGGAATAATTGTCGGTAACCTTCAACCAGGGTTTACCGGTTGTAAAACCAGCGTTGGCCGAATCGTCCCACTGAATAGGCGTTCGAGCGTTATCACGACCACTTAATTTATGTGACTCCAGCAACATCTCGGCATCACCACCCTCATTTTTGGTGAGGTTATACCAATTAATAGTCATCAGGTCGTTATAGTCATCAATGCTGTCGAATTTGGCGTTCGTCATGCCAATTTCATCGCCCATATAATAGTAAGGCGTACCACGCATAGTCAGCAAAAAGGTACTGAGTAACTTTGAGGACTGTACTCGATGGGCCGGCGAATCATCGCCAAACCAGGTCAACTGACGCGGGAAGTCATGATTGGTATGCCATTGGGTGCCCCAGCCTTTTTCGTCGAAGGTGGTTGCCCAGGCGCTCATGATCTCTTTGTACTTCACCAGGTTCTGGAAATCAGCGTTAACAATTTTACGTTGATCAACGCCCAGTTCCACATGCTCAAAGTGATAATTCATATTCAGTTCCTGACGGTCTTCGTCCACCAGGTCGTGAATGTTATCCAGGTTTGTGCCTGGCCCTTCCGCTACGGTCATAATATCGTAATGCTGCAGCACTTCGCGGTTCATTTCGTGCAGATACTGATGTAGACGTGGGCCCTGGGCATAAACATCGATCATGGCATCGCCGTGTACGCCCTCGAATACCGGATAGTCATCATGCTTGGAAATAAAGGTGATCACGTCCATTCGGAAGCCATCGATACCCTTTTTAAACCAGAAATGCATCATGTCAAAGATTTCTTCGCGCACTTTGGGGTTTTCCCAGTTTAAGTCTGGCTGGGTTTTATCAAAGTAATGCAAATAGTAAGCGTCGGTGGGTTGATGATAAGCCCACGCACTGCCTTCTTCGTCGAAAAACGACCAGCGCTCCGGCGGTGTGCCTTTTTCGGCCGGCCACCAGTGGTAATAATCACGATAGGGGTTATCACGCGATGAACAGGCCTGTTTAAACCATTCATGCTCACTGCTGGAGTGGTTTACCACTAAATCCATCACCACCTTGATACCTCGGGCATGAAAACCGGCCAATAACTCCTCAAAGTCGGCCATGGTGCCAAACTCATCCATAATGTCCCGATAATCAGAAATATCGTAGCCATTATCGTTGTTTGGCGATTTGTAAATCGGGTTTAACCAGACAATGTCCACTCCCAGTGAAGCGATGTAATCCAGGCGTTTAATTATACCCTGCAGGTCACCAACACCATCACCGTTGGAATCCTGAAAACTGCGGGGATAAATCTGATAAACAACGCCTTCTTTCCACCACTGGCGGTTCATCTGTTTTAGTTGCATGATTGCTTCTCCTGATTAGCCAGGTGATCAGGTTTGGTGTTAATACGCAATGCCAAACCGGCACCGACCACAAATAAAATACCGGCCAGAGCCAACGCATTACGTGGGTCTCCGCCAAGTAAAGAATCGTAGAAATAACCGACAGATAACATCTCCATGATCTGCGGCAAACAAATCATGGCGTTTAGCAGCCCCATGTAGACTCCCACCCGAGCGGCGGGTGTTACGTCGGCAGCTATGATAAAAGGAACCGTGATAACGGCTGACCAGCCGATTCCTACCAACGCCATGCAGGCAAAGGTGGTATACAGATCGGTGGTAAGTTGCATCGACAGGTAACCCACTCCACCAATCAGCAAAAACAGCGCATAGGTTTTGGCATCGCCGATTTTGGTGACGACCTTAGCAATGACCAGCGCCATGATAAGCGTCGTTACATTCATAATGGTAAACGCCATACCTACCTGGGCGGTGCCTTCCACAAAGCCGGGGCTGTCCGGATTAGGGGCATCGTATACGTGACGGGCGATCGACAGCGCCAGATACTGCCACATCATGGGTAAACCAAACCAGGTAACCAGCTTCACCCACCATACAGCGCGCAACGACTTAGGCATATCCACCAGCGCACTCCACAACTCGGTAAACACATGGCCAATACTCTTGTGCTCACGTTTAGCATGAAATGCCGCCATATCTTCAGGCGGGTATTCTTCGGTTTTAACAAATGACCAGGCCATGGAAATGAGGATCACTACCACGCCGATAGCAAAGGAATACTTCACAATTTCCGGAATTTGCTTACCGTCGGTTTCGGCTGAAACGCCGACAGAAATCATTATTAGCGGCATGAGTCCGGCCAGCATCTGACCAGCGGCAATCATGAACGACTGCAAGGCATAACCGGTAGGGCGCTGCTCATGGTTAAGCTTATCGCCCACCAGCGCACGGTAGGGTTCCATGGCGGTATTCATAGCAGCATCAAGGATCCAGAAAAGCCCCACTACCATCCAAAGCTCCGGCACATAAGGCATAAACATAACGGCAATGGAGCCAACCAGTGCACCAATCATAAAAAACGGTTTACGGCGACCAAAGCGGGTCCAGGTACCATCACTGATGGCGCCGATAAGCGGCTGGATGAGTAACCCCGTTACCGGGCCGGCCAGCCACAGAATAGGCAGTTCGTGCTCTGCTGCACCGTGATAACGGAAAATCGGACTCAGGTTAGCCTGTTGCAAACCAAAGCCGTACTGGATGCCAAAAAAGCCAAAGCACATGTTCCATATCTGCCAAAAGCTTAAGTTCGGTTTTAGTGAATCTTTCATATCAAGATCTCTGTTTGTAGTAAATGTTAGCGTAACAAACATGCTCCTGATTCTCACAAACTCGAAACATAAACATGTAACACGCTGATACTAGTGCAAGGTTTGATGTTGTGCCCGACTATTACCAGTCTTTCTACGCAACATAAAACACACAAAAATTTAACTTCGCAAACTGAATCTTAAACGATTAAGAAGATTACGCAAGTTTTCTCCTCACTTTCTTAAAGTTAAGTGTGTAAATACTTATACTGCAAAAGAAAATATTAAAAATGTGGGTTAAGCACCCAAGCTTGCCGTTTCAAACGTTTGTCATATCAACAAAATAGAATGAGCAATTATTTACTATAGCGGGATAGCCTTTCGATGAGCTCAGTGATATCCAGACGTTTATTTTATGTGCTGACCGTTACTTTTATTTTTCTCGCTGTGCTCGGTCAGGTTTCAACAGGTATTTATACGCCGTTTTTTGCAGAGTTAGCCGCCCTGCATGGCGCAAACATTTCTCTGATTGAAAAAAGCGTAGCTATTTTTCTCATTGCATTTGCGGTATCACAGCTGGTATCCGGCATCGCCTGCGACTACCTGAATAAGCCTCGTCTGCTGCAGTCAGGAGTACTGTTATTTATGGTGGGCACGCTGCTGGTTGCCTATGCTAATAGTCCATTTATCTTTCTGGCCGGGCGGATTATTCAGGGGCTGGGGGGCGGCGTTGGCGTGTCGGTAACGCGAGCCTTGTCGAAACAGTTATTTCCCCCCCAACAACTGAATGTATCCCTGTCACTTACCAATATCGCCTTTGCCATAGCCCCGGCAATAGCACCAATGCTAGGGACGTTAACCGGTGAGTGGCTGGGGCTCAGGGCGATATTTCTCGCTGTGTTGGTTTTTGCACTATTGACTTTCGGGTTGCTGCTGGCTGTCACACCGGCGCTGCACCTTCGGCGTGCTACCAGCTCTCTGCACGTCATGCAGGACACCTTAACACTGCTAAAAAGCTGTCTGGGCCCCATCGTATTGATCGGAAGTGCTAGTGGATTACTTTATGGGATCGTATTCGGCTTTGTGGCTATCAGCCCATCGCTAATTATTCATGAGCACGGTTACAGCAAAGGGGCTTTTTCGTTGTTTTCGCTGTTAGCTACAGTGTGTTTTGTGCTGGGCAGCGTGGTTAATATTAAATTATCGGGCTTTTCTGCGCTGCAGAAATTTACTCTGTCCGGCTGGGTGATACTGGGAATGTCTTGTATCGCCCTGCTGTGGATTAAAATCATGGGTGCAGACAATCTATGGCTCATTATGAGCTTTAGTTACCTCGCCTTTTTCCTGGCCGGTATTGCCATGCCATGCAGCGTGCTTTTGTTGCTGGGCTTTTCTGACACCTCGGCGGGCCTGCTGGCCGCTTTAACTGGCTTTTTCCACCTTACCGGCGCCTCAGCCGGCGCCTACCTGGTGGCAACAATACCTCAGCCAGCTGCTCACGCCTTTATTCTGACAACCACAGCCTTAAGTCTTTGTAGTGTGATTGCCTGTGCTTTTATCAGGATTCAGCAATCAGACTAAAGCAAACACTTAGCGGGCTTAACTATCATGCCCAAAGGTAATCGGTGCCTGCTTATAGAAGACATTTAATAGATCATTGAAGACTTTTATCTCTTCTACTGCCAGAAACCGCGAAGGCATTGATAATGTGGTATTCACGTACAAAGTATCGAGCTCATCGCCAGGCTCAAACCGATAAGAGCGGGTGAGCTTGCCATACTGATGCTCCAGGTTCAGGTCCGGCGGATAGCGGTTGAGTGCCCATTCATGCGGTACCTGAATTTTGTACTCAGACTCAACCCAAAAGCCGGGATAAAACTGACCATATACTTCGTTGTTAAGCCAGGATGATGAGAGTTCTCCGCGTAACCACGAGTCATTTTCAGCCAGAGAAATGCCTTGCTGAGGATTAAAATAAGGCTCGTATGTGGTGTCAGAGTGAGTGGTCAACCGGCTCGACATGGTATCGACGCCGGAGATTTCAAATACCGGCTCAGCATCTTCATTAGCCACATCATGATAAACGTCCACCATATATTCCAGGCGTTTAGGCTGCGACAGACCAGCCATGTTCTGACGCATTAACGAAGCATACTCATTCAGGAAAGTGAGGGTAACAAGCTCTTGCTGGCCCCCCTCTGGCGTAATGGTAATATCTGACTGCGCTTTAAGCTGCCAGCGATATTGGGGGCGGGGTATGGTTGTTAACGACGCATCGTTGGACAGGTTCAGCGCTACCCTTCCCTGGATCCAGTCTGACGTACTCTGCCATTGCGTGTAGGGATCGGTTGGATCGAGGCAATAATGCTGGCCTTCAAAACTAAAACAAACTACTACGTGATCAAATAAACCGACGGCAGCCGCGCCTGCCATGCCCGGACGCTCACGCTTGGTTGCCACCAATACGGGCTCAGCCTCAATGTTAATGGCGCGGAGCATGGCTATCAGCAAGGCTGATTTGTCTTTACAGTCACCAAAGCGGTTGTCGATGGTTTCGTCCACGTTATGTGGCACTATGTCGTAGCCGGCTTCAGAGCGAGAGACATAACGAATATCGCGGGCAACAAACTCGAAAATACGCTGGATCAGTGCCTGCTTGCCATCAGCACTAGCAGCAAACTCATCAACCAGCGGCTGTACGCCCTGGTTATTTTCGATAGCATTAGCAAAACCAGGGCGCACTTGCGCTTTAACCGCCTGCCAGTCCGGCTCTGTAGAAAGAGTGATCTGGCCTAATTGATCGCCCCAGTTCACCACGCTGTCTGACTCTGCCGCCACAAGATTAACCGCGTGACAGAACACTCGCGCAGGCTGCTGCTCACAACTTACAAGCTCACTGGTATTATCAAAATACAACCGGGCGCTAACGTCCCACTGCGCCTCAAAACTGTAATTAAGCATATCAGCAGTTTGCTGAGGGTAGGAACGAATGCTCCAGAACGGCCGCTCTGGAGTGAGAGTTTCCTCAATTTTATAGGCAATCAGCGTTACGCCGCCCACTTCTACTGCAGGAAAAGACACAATCATCTTTTCGGTTTCCGTGAAGGTATTGTAGGTATCTTCTGCTATGACTTTCTGATGAGATTCATTGACATAATTCACCTTACCAGCCGGCGAAATACTCGCTGCGGTCAGCACCGTGAGCTGTTCATTCAACTGATTAAAGTAAATGCTTTCGTAAGCATTGTTCTGCACGGATGCCGTGGTGGGATAAAACCAGATTTTATGACCGTAAACGGTTACTTTGTTGTCCTTCACTTCAACTTTGTAGGTACGCTCCAGGCCGGTTAATGCACTGTGGGCATCGGGTTCCAGTTCACTGGCAAGCTGTTTGGCCCGCGCAATCAACGCATCCCCCTGCAGAAATTCAGCCGATACCGGCAGCGTTAACAATAAACTGAATATTAGGAGTAGCTTACTTCTCATCTGCGATCAGCCCTTTTACGTCCCTGATAAATTGCGGCTTGTATTGCGTATATTTACGCGGTGCCACCCACATGTATCCCACCAGCTCGACCAGGCCTTTCTCCCGTTCGATAAGGTGTGAGATATAGAGCTGCTTATCACCAGCCTCAGTATTTTCGCAGCTCACTACCGAACGCAACAGATCGGTTCCCTCTTGCAGTGAACGTGAAGCCGTGCATTGTGCACCGGGCAGTACTTCAAGGTAAGTCGCATAGCGATTTTGCGAGACTTCATTAAAGTCGTCATGTTCGGTATAGGTAAATACGGCGTACCACATATTATTTAATGAGGCAGGCCCTCTTAGTTCGTATTCGGCTGTGCCATCGGTAACCGTACCAATCGGTACCTGTTCCCAGCCTTTCTGATTCACCGTAAAGCGCACACCTGCCTCAGGCACCACGATTTCGGTTCCCGGTTCAATACGGGTTGTGTCTACATTCACTAGTTTCAACTGCCCCAGCGCCCAAAACAGTCCAGTCCACAGGGCTAAAAACAGCAAACCTACCACCCACTCAAGTGCGTTAAAGCCAGCAAACCGGTGCATCATCGGTTCACTCTCAAATGCTTGTCTGATGCGATTTAAACGATGATGCAGTAGCAAAAATAAAATAAACGCCACAGCCCACAAGACAAATTGCAGCGCCTGACTCTCAATGAATTCGGCAACAACATAAGCACCAATATAGGCACCGCTGAACAGGCCATTCCAGGCAATGTTCTGCATTCTGCTCCAACCCGGCAGTTGCCGCTGGGCTTCAATATCACTAAATGTTTTAAGCAGGATGTGCGAGGCAAAAGGTAACGGCAAACACACTAACGGCGCAAAAAACCACAGGATGGGCGTAAATGAGCGACCGGTTATGCGTTTACAATCGCGGGCGGCCAGGGCAAACCATATAAACAGGTAACAACCCATGGTGACGATGGTCAGCAGACCTTCCAGCCACACGGCACGATAGGGTGCTACCTTCTGATGGGTACGGGGGGAGTCTGTCACATCCTTGTCCTCTACTGCATGGGTAGTCCTCTACCCGATAAAAAAGGCGGCGCTATTTTTCGCCATGGTTATTATTCTTTTTTAAACAATATATTCTACGCGGCAGATTTGCCACACCAGCCTGATTTTATTAGATAATTGGTAAACCAGTAGCGGCCGAACGATTGTTGTAATTTAGCAATCAGTTTACTCAAGGAGTAACAGACCCGCAATCAAAAGCTAACGAACAATCATCTTGTTAAAGCGACCCGGATTAAAACGGCCGTCCGATCTTACGGCTTTATCGCGCTATAATGTACGGCCACAGTTCTTGCAATTTGCTTTGATACTCATCCAGCCGTGAAAGAACGTGAATGTGTCTTGCCCGAGCAGTTGTTCGAAAGTATTCTGTTTGATTATTAATACTATTTTTAGAAAAGCCTCGCTAAGGCTTTGATAATTTGAATCAAGGAAGTACAGGTTATGGAAAACTCAGCTATTCGCATAAGGGAGATTTCTCTGCTGGGATTACTTCTATCTGTATTGTTTGGCTGCAGTGACGATAAACAGGTTTCTGTAACTCAGAGCTCTTCACCAATGCAAGCTACTGCGGTCACTACAGCCCAAATTAGCCAACCTATTAATTATGAAGATATACAGGTTATTATTCGTGATGTCGCGACCCTGCCGATACGTCCGGGTAAACGTTCAGGCGCCAGAATAACTACCCTAGCCTCTGTTAAGGACGATTCAAAGCGCTTCTATGCGGTGGACTTGGATGGTTATGTGTATACCATCGATAACGAAAAGCTCATTAACGAACCCTTTTTAGACGTGAACGCTGCCCTTGGCGATGTGTTTGTCCGAAATGATACCGAAAAAGGGCTGACCTCAATGGCCTTTCATCCTGATTTTGACCGGCCCGGACTGCCCGGTTTCGGCAAAATCTATACGGCAACCACTGAAAGACACGGTTCCGGCAAGCCAGACTTTAAGGAAGTGAATACTGGCAGAACACCATCGCATCTGAATGTTATCCGGGAATGGCAGGTGTCTTCTGTCAGCAGCAACCGTATAGATCCTTCTTCAAGTAGGGTGGTAATGCGAATTTCACACCCTTTTCGCGATCACACCATCGGCCAGATCGCGTTTAACAACAGTGCAATGCCAGGTGAACCTGATTATGCCAGGCTCTATATTAGCGTTGGGGATGGCGGTAATACCGTGGGTTATAAACAGGAAATAAACGCTTTTCATACCGCTCAGGATCCACAACTCCCGTTAGGTAAGATTTTGCGGATTGACCCGCTTGCCCGCGGTGCCCAACCTTATACTGTGCCCTTGGATAACCCTTTTGTAAATAACCCTCCTTTTTTACCTGAGATCTGGGCTTATGGGTTACGCAATCCGCAGCGGTTTACCTGGGATAGTGCTGGCGACCATCGCATGATTCTCATCGATATCGGTCAGGCTTTGGCTGAGGAAATTAATGTCGGTATCGCCGGAAGCAACTATGGCTGGAGCCAGCGTGAAGGCTTCCTGAATGTCGACCGTAAAAACAATAAAACCTATCATCCTCTCCCGGCAAACGACTCGCAGTTTAACTACACTTATCCGGCCTTACAGTACGAGCATGATTTGGGGCGCGCAATAACTGGCGGATATGTATACCACGGAGCGCTGCTAACTAAACTGAATGGTATGTATATCTTCGGCGATATGGCCAGCGGACGGATTTTTTACACTCAGGCTGCAGCTCTCAGGAATGGCCAGATGGCCCAATTCGGCGAGCTTAAGTTAAAACACAATGCCAGGATAAAAACGCTGTCGGATATTCAAAATGGCGCTAATCATGCGCAGATGCGGTTTGGTGTGGACGGTGCGGGTGAACTCTACATTCTCACAAGAGGTGATGGCACAATTCGTAAAATGGTTATGGTGTCGGGGTAAACCGGCTGAAGTAAATATCTTCTGCTCCCGTTATGGGAGCAGAAGAGCGTCTGTTTTATTGCTCTAAAAACTCATCGCTTAAGTAGAGTTCGTCGTTACTGTTGATGCCTACTTTGCGGTTCAGTACCGTTTGGGCAATTTCCTGCGCTTCTTTCAGAGAGTGCATCTTATAAGTGCCACACTGGTATTCGTTTAGCTCCGGTATATCGGATTCTGTCTGAACATTCAGTACATCATTCATGGCTGCCAGCCAGGCTTTGGCTACGCGCTCTTCATCCGGCGTACCAATCAGGCTCATGTAAAAACCAGTACGGCAACCCATTGGAGAAATGTCGATGATTTCAACGTCGTCCGCATTCAGATGCTCACGCATAAAACCAGCAAAAAGGTGCTCAAGGGTATGAATGCCTTTTTCAGACAATGCTTCCTGATTTGGTACCGTAAAGCGCAAATCGTAAACGGTGATAGGATCGCCCTTAGGCGTCGTCATTTTTTTCGCAATGCGCACAGCCGGGGCTTGCATGCGGGTGTGATCAACACGGAAGCTGTCGAGTAATGGCATGATTAAATTCCTTGATTGATATCGGTAATGCAACCTTTGGTACGCGCACAACCGTAAATAAGTTTAACGTCGGTCATTGTACATCAACTATCAGGGATAAACATACCGAAGCATCGCCGATGGGTGTACCCTGTAACCAAACCGGCAACTGTTAAAAGGAATGTTATGAAAAAGCTGATAATCGCCCTAACGGGCGTTTTACTGCTAACTGCCTGCGACCGCAACGAAGTGGGTGATGTCTCTTTGGGGCTGTTTACCACCAAGGACATCAAAATAGACATGTTCACCGACCCATTGATCCCGGGGGTAACCTGCCATGTGGCCAGCATTGAGGCGGATTTAAGCCTGGCCGATCCCTCCGACAGCTCGATTGCCTGCCGTCAGACTGGCGAAATCACGGCTGCCATGATAGCGGCTATCGATAAATCCAAATCAGGTGACGTCGTCTTTAAAAAATCGAAAAGCGTACTGTTTAAAAATATGAAAATTCGCCGCATTTTCGACCCCCAAAACCAAACGCTGATGTACCTGGCCTACTCCACCAAGGAAACTTCGGGCAGTTTTAAACACAGCTTATCGACCGTGCCATTGTGGGGTACAGGCGCCTATCAGACTACGCCTGTTCCAACCAACTAAAACCCAGGGGGCACAACCCCCCTTTTAATCAGGGCGTAGTATTTTTAAGTGATATGGCGTCCTCATTGATAACACGCACTTCACGTTGCGGGAATGGAATTTCGATACCATGTTCACGCAGTGTTTCAAACACAATCAGCAACAGGTCGCCGCCTACCCTGTTTTTACCGTCATCCACGCCTTCCATCCAAAACTCCACAAACATATTAACGCCGGAGTCGCCAAAGCTGTCTATTTCGCAATCAGGGCGTTCTTCAAATGGAATATCCGGGCCGCTTATTACCTGAGGATGTTCGCTTACGGCCTCTTTGATAATTTCGACCATGGCGCGGATGTCGGTTTTATAAGCCACAGAAAAGTCGATGCGATAACGTTGTTTGGGATCTTTATGTGTCCAGTTAATTAACAGCGAACTGATAAACTTCTCGTTAGGAACGAGGATATCTTTACCGTCATAGGTTTCTAGCACCGCATAACGCATTTTAAATTCGCGCACAAACCCCTTGCTGCCGTCATCAAGTTCAACAAAATCGCCCACGGTTAATGAGCGATCCAGCAGAATAATAATGCCCGATATAAAGTTGGAGGCAATCGACTGTAATCCCAGGCCCAGTCCAACGCCCAGCGCACCACCAAATACCGCAAGCGCCGTAAGATTGATCCCCATGATATTCAGCAAGAGCAGAAAAATAACGCAGAACAGTACCACCTCAAAGAGCTTGGAAAACACCTCTTTGGTGGTCACATCAAGCTTTTCATGATTACGGATAATGTCTTTACCCACGACGCTGGATGCCCGGCCAAGCCAGAACAGTAAAACCCCGAATATAGTCACTCTGGCGATGCCGTAGGCAGAGACGCTGACGTTGCCAATATTTATTGAGATTGACTCTAAGGCGGCAATGACAGACGGCAGCACATCAATCATGTGCAGAAAGACAATGGGCAAACCCACCCAGCGCAGAAAGTTCGCTATTCCACGGCTTTCAACAAAGGCACGAATAAAAGAGTTGAGGAAAATCATAATCGCCAGCACCACCGCGACTTCGAGCAGCCAGGCGTCTAACTGATACTGCTTGCCCAGTATGGAGGTAAGCTTTAGCAGGGTAATAGTAATAACCGGGAACAGCGTACCGCCAAGGCGGTACATTTTGAGTCGGAGAATATGCGTACCGCCAGCTGGCGCTTCTCTCGTCCAGCTAAATTGCCGACGCAAACTCGAGGATACCAGCCAGGCAACGGCATAAATCGAGACAATAACGATAGCCTGGTACAAAAATGTTGGACTAAGAATGGCGTCCTGAGCAACCAAAAAGGCTTTCTTCAGCTCAGCGATAAAGGCTTCCATAATTTACCCTGCAGAGGATGTGCTTCGGGCAAGTTTTATCGTTAATCACTCTGCGGGTAAAGAAATATATTTAGAAATTGTATAAATAACTCTCTATGCGCGTACTTGTATAGATAAACTCACCTCAGCGAGGTTTTACATTCTTTAATTCATATTGTTGAATCAGGCTATTCAGGCGCACAAATGAAGCGGGTTGCGAAAACCGCATACGTTCAAGTTTACGCTGAGCTATCGCTTTGCTGCCTTGTTTTAGCAGCGTTTCAACGTAATTCAGGCGGATGTGTTCGGCAATGCCGGGCTGCTCAATGATCGTTTCGTAAAGTACGATGGCTTCATCTGCCTCCCCTTGTTTGGTTAAAATTTCGGCATAGGTATCCACAACCCCGTCGTTGGTCGGCATAAATTCGTAGGCTTGCTCAATCAACTTTCTCGCTTCTTCTAGTTCGTCCTGATTCATTTTAAGGTACGCGAGATTATTTAGTGCAACGTAATTATAGGGGTCTGCTGCTAAGGCTTCTTTATAGCTCGTTACTGCCTCATCCGGGGCTAATACCATCTGAAACTCTGCCATCAACATTAGCGAGCGGATGTCTTTCTCAGGCGTAGCGTTATGTTTCTGTAACAACGCTAACGCCTCGTTGCGCTTATCCTGTGCCGCGTATATTCGGGTGAGTAATGCGAGGTAATCAAAGCTTCGATTCGCCTTATAAGCTGCCAGCGCATCATCAAGGGCTTCTGCAGGACGTCTTTCCAGCAAACTGATATAGGCATTTATTCCCCGTACTTCTGGTTCATCGTATAGTCGTTCATCAATTTGCTGCCAGGCCGCTTTGGCTTCTTCAAGATTACCCAGCCTTGCATTAAACAACGCCTGAAGGATGCGAATTTCCTGATTATCTTCCAATTGTAAAAAGCGGTTTGCTTCGGCCAGCGCCGCCGGATAATTGCCACGGATATTATTCACTGCAATAACACCTATAGCCGCGTTTTCCTGATTGGGGAAAAATTCGGACCATTGCCTGAAGTGCTCTTCTGCTGCGGAAACCTGATTGGTTTGTACTAATACATTACCTTTTAATTGCCACAGCGTTTGAGGGCTGTCAGCAGAGAGTGAAATACCTTCGATTAGCTTCAGCGCCTGCTCCTTTTGGTTGAACTCCAGAGCCTTTTGGGCAGCCAGCATTCTTAGTGGCGGATTCGTCAGGTCCGACTCGAGAGAATTAATGAGTGAGGATAGCTCCTGTTGCGCCTGCTCTTTGTCCTGTGAGAGTAGAAACTGCCATGCCCTAAAAGCGCTAGGGCTGTCTGCAACGATTTTTCTGGCCAGCGTCAATGCATTATCAACTTGCCCTTGCTGTTCAAGCACGCGCATTTTTAAAACCTGTGCAGGTACTGCAGTTGGTTGCTCGCTAAGTGCCTTCTCAACAGCCACCTCAGCCCCAGCTAAATCACCTTTCGCCAGTGCAGCTTCAGCATTGATTATGAAACTGCTGAACGCTGTCTTATCATTGCTATTTAACTCTCTGGCAATGGCTTTTGCTTCGTCATACTTACCATATTTGATAAGCGCCATAGCAATCATCTGTTTAGCCTGGAGCGGGACTTCCTGATCTTCGACGATCTCATCAACACCTATCAAACCGTCAATATCGTCTACCGATAACCGCAACAAATTCAATTGCACAATTTGCTCAGCGCTTTGTGACAAATCTTCCATTTGTTCAATCATTTCGCTGGCTGCCGCCTCATCATCCGCTTTCAACATTTCCAGTGCCGCTTTGGATAACAAGGGAACATCCGTGGATTGAAAGTTATCGAGGCGTTGAATTACGGATTTTACCTGAGCACTGGTACTTGAGTTTACCTGACTGGCAGCAAGCAAACGTAACACTAGGTGATCGTCTGGCAGTAAGCTGGCAACCGTTGATAAATGCTCCACGGCTTTATCGTAATTCTCGGTTTTGTAAGCGGCAAAGCCAGCCACCACTCTTAACGTTGGGTCCAGTCGACCGGTATTTATTGCTATTTCAGCATATTTAAGTGCCGCCTTATGATCGTTATCTACTGCCCGTGCAATACTTTTGAGCTGATTTAAATACGGGCTTTTACTGTTTACCATCAATAGCTCATCCACGAGAGGCTCTGCCTGCTTAGCATCCCGTTGTTGAATCAGCAAACTGGCAAGAATAAATTTCACCCTAATATCAGTAGGTTCAACGCGAAGATAGTCTTTAAACGATTCAACAGCTTTGGCCCCCTGACCGGTAGACGTATACAGCCGCGCCAGTATTAATAGGGCATCACTATTTAGTGGCGAGCGGTCTCTGGCTTGTTCAGCCTTACCCACCGCCTCCTCATAATTTTCGGCTGCCAGCAAGGGAATAAGCTGAATCAGATCGTGGTAAACGCTGTTTACATCCAGCGCTGTTAAATTTTCTGACAGCAGCACGGCCTGCTTATTCTCTCCGATTGTTAGCAGTGATAAAGCTTTGCGGTAACCCACCGTTACTTTATCAACTTTCGATAATCCGCTGCTCTCCAAGGGTAACTCTGTCATCGCCACATCAGCGCGGGTCTGCTGAAAAGCCTTGGATAATAATGGCAACACATCGGCCGGTTTATAGCCATAATCCAGTGCCCGGGAAAGTTCTTTTTCCGCCGACTCGTAATCCTGTTCCTGCAAATAAATTTTGCCCAGTTCAAATCGTGGCTGTGCTGCTTGAGGATCTAGTTGAATGGCGTTCTTTAGCGCAATAATAGCGGCTTTATTATCGCCTTGTTCTAAATGCTGTTTTGCTTCACTTATATGCTCAACAGTGGTTTTCTGGCCACAGCTAGAAACCACTAACAGCACAGCAGAAATCACGGCAATTCGGGTGGAGGTAGACTTGTTCATATCGTTAGAATCGTTTCTGAGTGTTTTTATTATATCCAGTTTTCAGCATACCACCTTAATGTCAGTTTTTTTAACAGAATTGTTTTACCGAATGATGCATGCAGTTTCAAACACACATATAATCATTTAATTTCAACAGCTTAAAAAATAATTTAACGAAGGATCGATATTTGCATAACAAAATCTCGAAAAAAACCATGTGGAAAAGCAAAATGAAAATAAAAAACAAAGTGTTACAAACAGGGACTCTGCTTTGCAGTCTCCTGACGGCAGGTCTGGTTACTGCATCACCAGTAACGTTAGAGGGCCATTCAGTTAGTCCTGCTATTGCAGCAGGTGACTCTAACCTGTACGGCAATGGCGGTGCTCCTTTCACAGCAGCAGGTGAATTTACCGGCGTTGTGAGTATCGAGATCTTCCGCGACGGTGGCTTCTACATTTGTACTGGTAGTGCTATTTCGCCACGACACATTATTACTGCAGCGCACTGTATTGAACGTGATGACGGTTCAATTATGGACCTGTCTGCAGGCACGGTGAGTGCAGTTTTCTCTGACGGCGGCAGTTTTGTTGACTACATCCCTAGCTCCAGCGTAGTCGCTCACCCTGATTACCTGGGTTTTGGCGTTTGCTCAGCTACTGAAGGGGCTGGTTTTTCTGGCGGCTGCCTTAACGATGACATCGCGATTTTAACGCTGGAAGAGGATATTCCTGCGGGCGTTGAAATTTATGATTTCTACACTGGCGACATTGACAATGGTGACCTTTTCACTATGGTTGGTTATGGCACCACGGGTAACGGATTAGATGGTTACACAGCTGGCCCTGACTGGACGAACAAACGTTATGGTTTCAATATCCCGGAGTTTTTCGACTGTGACGATGCCAGTGTTACCGCCCCGGATCGCTCTGGCGGCTATTCTAGTTCTGCTGCTTGTCCGGTAGAATACGGGTCAGAAGCTGAAGTTTGGTATGCTGACTTTGACGGCGTTGCAGATGGCACTAACTGGGATTATTTCTGTATCGTATTTGGTGTATGCGGCGACGCTTTTGGCAGCGATACAACTGCCGGCTTATTTGAAGCAAATATTGGTGGTGGTGACTCTGGTGGCCCATCATTTGTATACGACTCCACAAACGATAAGTTTTTGTTAGCGGGTAACAATACTTTTGGTATTGATAGCTCACCAGTCGCTAATGGCGGTTACGGTCACATCTTTGGTGGTAACCTGTACGCGCCTTATCTTGATTGGATTAACAGCATCACTAACGCAAACGCGCCTGCTACGCTGGCGATTTTGTTAAGTGGTCTTGGCATCATGGTTGTACGCCGCAGAAAAGCCAAATAAGCATCTCTGATCGTACTAATAAAGGGAGTTCAGTAGTGACTGAACTCCCTTTTAATTTACCTCAAAAAACGCCTTTCTTTGCAAACTACCTTATCACCGCCTCAGACTGTCGAACCGGCCATTGATTGAATTAAACGCGACATCAGGTGTTAGCATTATACCTAACAGGGAACGGCTACGTGGAATAAGCAAACTCTGGACAGAATTGTCGATATAGACGATCTTAAAGTCGTTATTTGTCTTCAATGCTAAGCGAACGAACCCGTGCTGCCACGATTTGCATATCGCCGATTACCTGATTTCAGGCTGAGCTAAACCGTCGATACTCAGCTCAATGGCTCTTTCAATGGTGTGCTGTTGCAACCTGATTGGCCAGTCAGCAGTATTAATGAAAGAGGGTTTATCCAGTATTGCTTTTAGCACCTCATCGCCCAGCTTGGGTCGATAATGGGCCGGCTCCCAGTACCAGGTCATAAGTTGCCTGTCCTGTGCATAGTTAAGCGGTTCCAACGTTTGCTCGCTGGGTAAACTGAAATCATAAATTGCGTATTCAGGGTACCTATCTCCTACCCGGGCTAAATCCCGCTTCCATTGCAGGTAGCTTCCCCAGTGACCGCTCTTGTAAATAACCTGCCAGTAAGACTGATGGTATGGATTGATAAAGAAATGCAGTGCAACCTTCGGATGCGCTGTTTTCATCTCCTCCAGAAAGCTTGTTAGTAAGGCTATTGAATAAACCTGCCCGCCAGCCTGGTAAGTCAAATGTTTGCGCCCAAAACGCATATACAATCCATCGAACTGGTGTTTATAGAAACGCTTTTTACCTTCAGCTTTAATTGCATCCAGGTAATAGCCGCCAGTATTACTACCAAGGCGGGTAATGTTGTTATAGATCCCTCCTTGCTGCGCAATAGTCCTGACTGAATCGAATAATGTATCGAGTGAAAATACAGCAGGGTATATTCGTTTCAACCTTTCGGTAATACTCTCCGGGCGTAGAGTAATGGCCTCAATCAGATCTTCTTGCGGCCATGGCCCGGGGCTTTGCGAGTAATTATGCAAAAAATACCGGTAGTCGAGGGCAATAATCATCGTCGTCAGGTTCTGGTTATGACGGGCCTGATTCAGCCCATGACGCAATGTTTCTGCCAGACCAGCGCCAGGCAGCGAGAGATTGTAGGGATGACGCCCACCGAGCACCTCAGATTCAGCAGCAATGCCAAGCTGAACCCTTGAGTTACCAATTAATACAGTATCAGGCTGCAGAGCCTGTGCGCGGTAAGGAGTGACTTCCCTTACTCTTTCATCGGCCTGAGTTTTCTGTTGATTAAATCCTTTCAGCGCAGGACTCCAATAAAAGCCGTAAGGATCCACCAGAAAATTGAATCCGCCAACTAAGGCGAAGACAAGAACGATAAACAGTGCTAAACGCGTTAGATAATTCATAGGCTAAAACTGAAAATACAGGAATTCACTCACCTGAGACAAAGTGAGAACCCCGGCCACAAAAAGTACCGCTGAAATCAAAGCCCAGCGCGTATTCGCTTTCCAGCCTATTCCGGTGACCAGGTTAAATCCGGGCCAGAAGGTATCGCGCCGGTTATAAGATAACTTGCTCAATGAGCCTGCCACCCGACTGAAAATATCCTGCGTATTCGGCATCATCAGCACCACTATTAACAAACAGAAATTCCACACCCACACTTCAACAAAAGCGCTGCTTCCTGCGGATGATTCAGTAATCCCAATCTGCGATAACATCCCTGTTACGGAGTCGCCTAAACGAGTCCAGATCCCTTGGGGAATAGATACGCCGTAACCGCCAAACATTCCCTTTAACATAGTAATAGCGCCATCAAAAGTAATCGCCCGGAAAAAGACCCACCCAACGATCACACCCACAAAGGTAACAGCCCAACCTATCATTCGGGCCCAACCACTCTGCATCGCATGCAGTCCAGGACACAGGTAACGCCAGGCATGAAAAATAATCAGATAAGAACCATGCAGAGCCCCCCAGATTAAAAAGTTCCAGCCCGCGCCATGCCAGATCCCGCCAATGACCATAGTTAAAAATAAATTGCGGTATCGATTGAAGTTACCGGCCCGGTTCCCTCCCAAAGCTATGTATAAATAATCCCGAAGAAAACGCGATAATGTCATGTGCCAGCGGCGCCAAAACTCAGAAATATTGACAGATTTATAAGGCGAATAGAAATTTAATGGCAAAATGATGCCAAACATTCTGGCCAACCCAATGGCCATATCGGAATACCCGGAGAAATCAAAATAGAGCTGGAAGGTATAGGCCAGGGCTCCGGCCCAGGCAGCAAAAAAATCCAGTGTTACGCCATTATCCACGTTAGCAAAAGCAACATTGGCATAGCCTGCTACACCATCGGCGAGTACCGCCTTCTTAAATAACCCAAGGGCAAATATCGATAACCCCAGTCCCAGATTGCTGGCTGTGATAGAGGCATGGCCATTAGCAAACTGAGGCAGCATTTCTTTATGGTGGACTATAGGGCCTGCTATCAATTGCGGAAAAAACGTCACAAACAACGCATAATCCAATGGGTGTTTTTCTACAGTTTCGCCACGATAAGAGTCCACCAGATAAGCAATTTGCTGGAAGGTAAAAAATGAAATGGCCAGAGGCAATACCACACTGGGAAGCGGTAAAGGGGTGTCCAGCAATAAATTGACGTTATCCAGAACAAAATCGGTATATTTAAAGTAACCCAGCGACAATAAGTTCAGGAAAACACCAATATACAAAGTTATTTTTTTGCGGTTTTTACTGAGGCGCTTACCTAACTGGTAATTGACCACCATGGAGACCAGAATGATCGCCAGGTAAGCCGGATTCCACCAGCCGTAGAAAAATAATGAGGCAAGCACCAGCACGCACACAACGGCTTGAAACGAGGCATACCGCCCAAACAACCACACCAGTAAAATGGTCAGCGGCAAAAACGCAAAAATAAATTCGTAGGAGTTAAACAGCATGCATTATCGCTTTTCGTTCTGTTTTTATAGGGTTACTGTTTTCTTTTGACATTACCCTAACTGGAAAAGGAGTTGAAGCCTTAATTGTACACTTTGTGCTCTCCCCATCTAAGCCATCGGCTTATTTAAGCTAATCCCAAGTCGCGTTACACTGGTGCGGGGGAAAAGGACTTGCTGATGCATATTATTATTATTGATGATCACGAATTAGTCAGGGACGGCATTAAAAACCTGGTTGAGCAGGAATTTGGCTGGCATGTTTTGTTTGATGTAGCCGCGATAGAAGAACTGCCGAATGTAGATGTTCTGGCAGATGTAGACGTAGCAATTATTGATATATCACTGCAGGAAGCCTCCGGTTTTGAGGTGCTGAATACCATTAAAACCAACTCCCCCGATGTTCGCTGCCTGATGGTAAGCATGTATGAGCATGTCGGCTATATTTCTAAAGCGCTGGAACTGGGTGCTGACGGTTACGTTACCAAAACAGCCGCAACCAAAGAGCTGATGTGCGCTGTTATTGTCGCAACAACCCAGGCTCCGGCAACGGAGCCTGTTCTGGCTTAACCTGCCCGCTTAGCTACCGGTTTACTCGCGCCGCTAAGGACGTACTTTAACCACGTTCTTTTCACTATCAATTCAAACAAGGTAAAGGCGATAGCCAGGGTAATAAGCGTAATACTGATTAATTTGACTAACCAATGCAGCGATATTTCAGCAAAGGCCACCTGCAACCAAACAACCAATGGCAAATGAATCAGATACAGCCAGTAGGCCCGTGCCGACAGATAACTAATGGTCGCATTTGGCTGGCTGAATAACCGCTTACAAACAGTCATTAGTACTGCAACCAACAACCACATCATGCTGGCATAACACACTACAAACCCGGCTTTGAAGTAAAGGTAGAACTCATGTCCGGGATGCATCTCGTAAGCAGACAGATAAATCGCTCCCACCACGGAAATTACTAAGCAGGTAAGCCGAAACCAGCTAATCTGCATGAAGTCTGCCAGTAAAGACTGGTGTTGGTAAAAGCCCCATCCCAGCAAAAAGAAGCCACCATAAATTAGCAGCAATGGCATATGGGGCCACAGAGACTTATCCGGTGTATCGAGCCCCCAGTGCTCCATCCACCACAAGCAGCCAGCCACCAGCAAACATCGCAATACCAGCCCCAACCGGCCAGTACATAGCCAGGCGAGAACCCGCCTACCGCTATTTGCCAGTGATTGTGAAACCGTGGGCACTCGCTTGAGCAGTGTTATCACCATTACAGCGATAGCAGTAAATAGCATCAGATAATAAAGAAACCATAAGTGAGTGCCGGTAAACAAACCTCCGGGCAGCTCTGTCAGGCTATGCAGGCCCTGCCACAAACCGTCGGATATGTCGGCTTCACCACGCATACTCTGCCCCCCCATTACCCAGCCAGAGACCAGTAATGGCCTGAGCAGAAACCAGCCAGCGATAAAAGGTATTCCCAAACGTACTGCCCGTGAAGTTGCTAATGCCTTAACACCATATTTTTGCATTGACATACAGGTAAAGAACCCTGCAATCAAAAAAAACAGCGGCATCCGGAACGAATGACTCACCAAACTAAAGATACTTACCACCGGGCTGGTATTGATATCCATCACGGCCCAGCCAATAAATACCGGCATAAACGATAATCCGGCGTGAAACACCACGCCCAGTATCAAAGCAAAAGCGCGTAGCGCATCGAGGTATTCGATGCGTTCGGTAGACATTGTCATGTTGTTTTACCTGCGCTTAAGGTTAGTAAAAGCCTATTTCGTCTATCACAAAATCATAAGCCGACTGCTGCATGGCAAAAGCCACTATGCTCAGGCTATTCAGCGTACTGGCATCCAGTGTAGTCTGTTCTGACCAGGCGCGTTTTAAACTGGTAAATGGCAGCTTAACCTCATGAAATTTACCGTCGGCCTTAATCAGTACCGGCGCGGCATGATAGTCAAAATTTTCTACCTTTGCGCTATTGGCTGACACTGACATCAGGCCCTGATTGATTTTAACCTTCAAACGGATCCCCTGATATCCGGAGGCGTCCATAGGCTTTCCTTTAGCATCGAGCAGCAGAATCGAACTGGCCCAGGCGGGCTGTCCACGTGGGGGAATGAGATTGCCAGTGAGATGCATTTTACCGTCCTGGACAGTCACTTCACTTTCACTGCTGCCACCGGCCACCGTATCGTTCATAAACTGGCGCGGCACACCCAGGCTGTTTTGACGCTGATGGCTAAAGTTATCCACCAGTTCCGGTAATTCGTTTGCATAAGCGCAAACCGGCAGCAGTATCGCCGCGATGGCGAATAATCCAAAAAGGTGGCGCATAGTCTGATTAATCATATTCATAATAGGTGTTCTCCGTTTTAACCGTTAAAGTAGCTTCTCCTCCCGGCAACCAGAATTGTGCGGCGGGATTTAACGGATAAGAGCCAGGCGGCATGAGAAAGGTGACAAAAAAGATGAAAAATTATTTTTTGCATTTTTTGTCACCTTTTATTCCCAGGCAGGCACATACACCCAAAGTAGCCAGGAATAGACACCATGGATTTATTTAAAAAGCGCTCCTCAGTTGCCGGGCAAGGCGATGCCACACTGGTTATGCTTTCGCTCGGTGGCAACCGGCAAGCCTATGGTGAGATTGTTAGTCGCTACCAGACTCTGCTCTGTTCGCTGGCTTATTCATCTACCGGCGATTTCAGGCACAGCGAAGATATCGCTCAGGAGGCTTTCGTTGAGGGCTGGCGTAAACTCGATACCCTGCACGATCCAGAAAAACTGAAGTCATGGCTTTGCGGTATTTTGCGTTTTAAGGTTAGCCGGCACTATCGAAAAACAGCGAAAGAAACCCAACATCAGGACATTTTGTTAACCGCAGAACAAGACATAGCTGACGAGGCTGCGCTGGAGCAAACCGCAATCAGTGAACAGCAGCAGACTTTGTTATGGCAGGTACTTGATCAAATGGAGCCGCTGTATCGAGAACCGATGATCTTGTTTTACCGGGAAGAGCAATCTGTGCAGCGGGTCGCCGAGGAACTGGAACTTAGTGAAGATGCTGTAAAACAGCGTATCTCGCGAGGCCGAAAACTGCTTAAAGAGGCTATGTCAGTCTTTGTTGAGGATGCGCTTAAACACAGTAAGCCCGGCGCCGCGTTTACCGTAGCCGTTATGACCATGATCAGTGGTATATCACCACCGGCGAAAGCAGCCGTTTTAAGCGGTAGTGCATTAAAGACCGGCTCGCTGTTTAAATTTGCCACGCTCGCCGCGCTGCTGGCTTCGGTCTCCGGGCTGATTGGCTCTTGGTTCAGTCTCAAAGCCAGCCTGGCGCAATCACGTACCAAACGTGAACGGCATCTGGTCAAAAAATCGGTGACGTTGTTTTTTGTGTTCGCTGCCCTCTACATTGCCGGTATGGTAGGACTCAAAGCGCTTTGCTACGTATCCCCGCATCACGCTGTCACTCTGAGTCTGCTCTCGCAAACCGTGGTTGCGGCGTTAGTGATCAGTTACGTGGTACTGGTAAAAAAAATGTTCAGCGCCATGAAAGACCTGCGCGCCCTTGAACGAATAACGCAGCCCGAGGCTTTTATGGCCAGCGCCCATCAGGCCGGCGCTAAACAACGGGAATATATCAGCGCCTTCAGGCTGCTGGGCGTGCCATTTTGTCATTTTCAGTTTGGCATGCCTGAACATACCGATACGCCAGCTTACGGTTGGATTGCCGCGGGTTCCCACGCCAGAGGCCTGTTATTTGCCTGGGGCGGCGTGGCGGTAGCGCCGGTAAGTGTAGGGATCATTTCCTTTGGTCTTATCACTATTGGTGGCGTTGGTGTTGGCGTTATTGGTACCGGCACGGTTGCCTTTGGCGTGCTGGCATTTGGAGCCTCAGCCATTGGCTATCAGGCATTTGCTTCGTTGTCGGCAGTTGGCTGGCAAAGTGCCATTAGCGGTGGGTTCTCAATGGCACGAGAAGCAGCGCTCGGGGCAGTGGCCATAGCAACACACGCAAACAATGAGATTGCGGCCGATATTGCCAGGCTCTCTGAATTCCAATGGCTATCAACATGGGTTTTTATGGCTATAGCATTATTAGTGATTGTTCCGGCCATCTGGCATGCCCGCGCCGTCACCCAACGAATGAAAGCAGATTAAATATGAGCCCCCATATAGTAGGCATTTTTATTCTTGTACATGTGCGCATCCGCTTTATCCAGCAATTCATTAAGGGTATGCGCATTGTCGGGATATAGCGCCCAGCCAATACTCGCACTGAGGGTGAGTGAGCAGCCTTCAAATTCAAATTCGGGTTCGAGAGAATGTTCAAACCGCCGGTAGATACTTTTCACAGCATCTTCATGCTGGATATTGCTCATCAGCACACCAAACTCGTCGCCGCCAATACGGGCCACTTTGTCCGTAGGTCGAAAAGCCTTTAATAACCGCCTGGCCAGTTCACTGAGCATGCTATCTCCCACCCGGTGGCCCAGTTCGTCATTAACAGCTTTCAAACCATTCATGTCGATAATAAAGACCCCGAATTTCCGCCCCGGATAAGACTTGCACAAAGAGTACTCACGATTGAGTTGTTCCATAAAGGCCGAGCGATTTAACAGGTTAGTCATTGAATCATGCGTAGCCTGATAAACCAGATTGTCGGCGACAAAGCGGTGACAATAATAAAGCGTGGCGGCCAGTTGCTCTGACACCAGCTTTAAAGCAGCGGTATCCCGCGACGTAAAGTGATGCTTTGCGTGTGAAAAGACTTTGAGCACACCAACCGTGTGGTCATGGTGATGAAGCGGGATCAATAGCATCGAGGCAACACCAATTTCAGCACAGGCTGCCTGGTTGGCCCGACGATTTACGGTAACATCATTACACAATTGAACTTTACCGGTTTGCAGACAAAAACCGGAAAGGCTGTTATCGATAGGAATACTGTGTCCTAAAAAAGGCTCAGCCACACCGGAGGTTGCCCGGTAAACCATGTTATTACCTTCTTTAAATTCGATTGCCGCCCCATCGCATTGCACCAGCACCAGGCAGTGTTTAACGATAATTTGCATCACTGAGGTCAGATCCATGCCCACTTTGGCAATGGACGTTTGCATATCCACAATCGTGGTAAGCTTTTCGCACCGGTCCTGCCAGCTGTCTGCAATGTATTCGATTTCGGCTAAGCTCATTTGCCCCCCTGCAAGAGATTTTACAAACCGCGAACATGCCTCTGCTCCCTCAGAACACACTACCACTTGTTGATACAACCACTACGCAGATACCTTAATTTATCTGTCTGGCTAAGAAATTACCAGTTTGACGCCTCATTGAAATTCTCTTAATGTGCGGGTTTTGTAACCAAAAAGTAACAATCCACATGCCTAAGTCCATTTCACTGTTGTTTACCATGGCGTTGTTTTCAATGAGTTTTAAGGGGCTTGCCCAATCACCGGAAACGCCCGTTAAGGCCCTGTTTGATGCCATGCGCGCACATGATGGCGAGCAACTGGCAGCGCAGTTCACCGACAGCGCGTTGCTGCAACGGGCTGAGCCAGGCGGTAACATAAAAAGCAACGATATCAGCCAGTTCGCCGGGTTTGTTAGTCAGACCGATAAATACCTGGATGAAAAGCTGTTAGCGGTTACCGTGCAACAGAGCGATAATCTGGCCACCGTTTGGACGCCCTATGTATTTTATCTGGATGGCAAGCTAAGTCATTGTGGGGTAAATAGCTTCCAGCTGGTCAAAACGGGCCCGAACTGGAAGATTCAGTATTTAATCGACAACATGCACAACGGCGACTGTGCGTTATTTATTGAACAATATAGTGCGGATGAATAGCTGCGGCATTGTAGTTTCCGCAGCGGGTATCATTTCAAGCGGTCAGTCGTCGCGGGTGAGGACTTCTAACAACTCAATTTCGAAGGTTAAATCGCTGTTCGGTGGAATAATTTCACCAATCTGGCGTTCTCCATAGGCAAGCTCTGATGGAACCCAAAGCTTACGCTTGCCGCCCACCTTCATGCCCTGTAAGCCAATGAACCAGCCCTGGATGATCTTGTTTTTTGAGAGCACGGTCTGAAACGGGCGTCCCTTATTATGCGACGAGTCAAACTCGCTGCCATTGGCCAGCCAGCCCCGATAATGGGCCGTAATTAACGCGCCTTTTTCCGCGGCTTTGCCTTCTCCAACCACCAGGTCTTCTATCTTCACTTCGCGACTCATGTTCAGCCCCGCCTAGTGTTTGTCGGCGCGACTTTGAAATTTGCGCTCTTCGGTATTGATCTTTATCCACTCACCGGTGCTGATGTATTCCGGAACCTGCACAACCAGCCCGGTCGACAACGTGGCCGGTTTGGTTCGGGAAGTGGCTGAAGCCCCTTTAATAGACGGATCAGTTTCGGTAACTTCCAGTTCTACACTCATCGGTAAATCGAGGGCTACCGGCACGTCGCTAACGATAACGACCAGCAGACCATCGGTATCTTCGTTGATAAACAATACCTCATCAGCAATACTTTCTTTATTAAGGTGGTACGGCGTGTAGTCTTCCTTATCCAGAAACACATATTCGTCACCGTCAATGTAAGAAAACATAGCCGGCCGGCGAACCAAATCAGCCATTTCGAGCATGTCAGAATCTTTAAAAGTTTCATCAAACTTAGCACCACTGACCACGTCGTACATCCGCATCCGATAAATACTGCCTCCGGCTCGTCCCTGGGGAACGGAACGGTCGATATCCCGCACAATGCAGGTTTTTCCGTTAAATACGATGGTGTTATTTTTTTTAATTTCACTCGCCTTTGGCATGATCACTTCCGCTCTTTATGGCATGCCTGCTGGCATATGCCGGATTAGAAAACCTTATTTTCCGCGATTTTTGCTCCGGGGGAAAGCCTTAACAGGCGGAAAACCTGACAGCCCCGTTCTGTTTACATTGCAAAAGACCCGCTGTAATGAAAACGCTAAGCGTATTTTACTTCTGCGCGAAATGTGTCCATACTTCCCCGCATAAGAATAATAGGTGGTTGTAGTGAGACTCCCCCTTGAATACCTGCTCCCAAACGGACAGGTCATTTCGCTGTATGTTCTCCCCCCGCTATACAAAACAAAATACCTTTGTATGGGTAATCATCACGTATTTTGTTAATCGAAAGTTAGAATGCATATCACCAAGACTCATGTTGTAGCCGTATTTAGGAGCCTGCTAATGCACCGCAATAGCCAAAAAACCGCTGCGTATTCGTACGTACTTCCTGCTTTAATGATGATTGCACCAGCGACCCTGCTGGCTGCGCCAAAGTCAACGGATGACGTTCGCCCTGGTACCGTATTATATAAAAAGCTCAGCGGCGCCTCAGCCAGTGAATTAAAAGGCCTCAATAGTTTGCTTAATAGTCAGGGCTTACTGGCAGAAAAAACATTGCCTAATTCCGGCATTACCATTGCCACGTTCAACGGTAAAGGACGTGAAAAAGCGATTGCCAAAATATTAAAACACAGCGGTTTGGTTGAATTTGCTGAGGCTGATGAGGCCATGGCGCCTACCGTTCAGCCTAACGACCCGAGCTTCTCTGGTCAGTGGCATCATAATAACATCAACAGCCAGCAGGCCTGGGATGTCACTACGGGTAGCAACAGCGTGTTAGTAGCAGTTTGTGATACCGGTTTTGATGCGGATCATCCGGATCTGGCGGCTAACCTGCGCACCGACCTGGCTTACAATGCCGAAGAAGGCACCACTTACATCGAAGACGCCAACGGTCACGGCACCGGCACGGCAGGCACCATCGGTGCGGTGGGTAATAATGGTACCGGCCTTGCCGGGGTAAACTGGAATGTTGATATCATTCCGGTCAGAATTGCCATTAGTGATACCAATAGCTCAGCTTATATTTCTACCATGGCAAAATGTATTGAGTACGCAGCCGACAACGGTGCCCGTGTGGTGAACCTGAGCTATGGCGGTATTCAGTCAGCCACCATCGATGCTGCCGCAAAGTACCTACGCGATCGCAACGGCCTGCTGTTTATGTCGGCGGGTAATTCCGGCACTGAGTACCCCACTTTTCCTGACTACACCAGCTTCGTTGGCGTGGGTGCCACCGATCAAAACGACAATAAAGCTTATTTTTCTGACTGGGGCACTTATGTCGATTTAACTGCACCGGGCGTCAGCATTGGCACTACATACCTCAATGGTCAGTATGTTAATTACAGCGGTACTTCTTTTTCTTCTCCCGTGGCAGCTGGTGTTGCCGCGCTGATGGTAGCAGCCAACCCTGGCATTTCGGCTGATGAGATTGAAAATGGTCTGTTCAGCACCGCCAAAGACATCGGTGCAAACGGCGACGATAATGTATTTGGTCATGGTTTGGTTGATGCCCAGGCAGCGGTAAACTATGCGATGAATCTGGGTAATTACACCGCGCCCGTGGCAAGCATCAGTCAGACTGCCACCGCTGTTACCTTTGGCTCTGCGGTCACCTTCAGCGGCGCAGGTTCAAGCGATGCCGATGGCAATATTGTGGCTTATCAGTGGAACCTGGGAGACGGTACCACGTCATCTCAGGCTGAGGTTTCACATGTGTATGACGCCGCCGGCACGTATCAGGTTAGCCTGACTGTCACCGATAATGACGGCCTGACTAACTCTGCAACCACCCTGGTTCAGGTAACTAACGAAGTACCGGTTGCAGTGATTGATTCGATGGTCACCAGTTTTAATATTGGTGATACAGCCTTCTTCAGTGCCTCAGGTTCTTATGACAACGATGGCACAATCATGCAGTACGCATGGGACTTCGGTAATGGCGACAGTGCTTCCGGCCAGTCGGTAAGCTATGCTTATCCAACCGGAGGCAACTACACCGTTACGCTGACAGTAACGGATGACGCCGGCGCGCTTAACAGCACCAGCATTAATGTTACTGTAAATGACCCTATGGCACTTACTGCTCCACAAAGTTTATCTGCAGCGGCCAACGGTCTTGACGTGACTTTAAGCTGGACCAATACGAACAATAACGCCGACTACTTCGTTATTGAACGTGCCGTGAAGTTCCGTGGTAAAACACGTTATGAATCAGTGGGTACCGCAGCTGCAGGTAGCACTGAATATACTGATTCAGTACCGTCTGCCGACAACTACTGGTATCGGGTAACCGCAGTAAATGCAAGCTACGAAGCCACCTCAGCAAGCATTCAGGTAACAGTTAGTGAGTCGTCTGATCAACCGGCACCACAGCCAGGCACACTGTTAGCGCCGAGCAACCTGTCTGCTTCTCAGGGCGGTAACACAATTAATCTTAGCTGGGCCGATAACAGCGATGATGAGCTGGGCTTTTATCTGGAAAGAGGCGTTAAGCAGAAAGGTAAAATCCAGTTTGAACGCATCGCCGTGGTAGGCCAAAACATTACCGCAGTAACCGACGATGCCGGCACGCTAGCGAGCGGCAACTATGCCTACCGTGTACAGGCTTATAAGGATGGCGAAGTATCTGCCTACAGCAATACCTTCGAATTGCGCTTAAAGTAAGCCGGTAAAGCAACGTCAAAAAAGCCTGATAAGGATACCTTATCAGGCTTTTTCTTTGCCCGGACTGCGGGCTTGCTATAAAGGCTTTATAGTGACTCTGTTAAGGTGTCGCCACAAAATCATCCAGTAGTACCAGCTGTGGCAATGCACCTTCCATTGCCCCGTTTACCGCAATGGCCGTATACACATTGCCGGCATCAAGCATTAATGAACCGGTGGCAATCGCTGCTTCTTTGGTTCCCGCCGCTGTCACTGTTACAAAATATTCGCCGGCTGCCAGGCTTACATAGCCGGTTTCAGCCAGTGCGTCGGTTGAATAATCAACGCCGGCAAACACCGGATCGACCTCCGCAATTTCCCCGTCGCCGGTCACATAAATATCCACACTGCCCGCCGCCGGTGAGGCATGAATAATACGTACTTTGGCTTCAGTCGCCACACGACGCGGCATATCCACTAGCAGGTCAAGCTCCGGAGCTGCCAGTTCATTGTTAGCGATGGCAGTGTAAGACATGCCTGTTTCCAGAGTTATCGCAGCATCATCAATGGCCACAATACTGTTATCGGCGTCTGCCACTACATCAATCAGGTAGTCTGCAGACATCACTGACAGATAATCGGTAGCCATAGGAAACGCCAGCGCATCAACCAGTACCAGTTCGTTATTGGCAATCACATCAACCGCCGGGGCATCGCTTATACCGTGTACTACACGAATATCAGCAGTGGTATTTGCGTCCCACAGTTTAACGGCGCTCTCGCCATCGGCAACCAGTAATGTTACCGGTGAATCACCGCTGCCGGTGTTGTTGGTAGCGGCTACCAGTAAATCAGCACCATCGGCTAGCGCCACGGTACCGGAGTCAAATACCACGTCCATACTGCCTGCCGGAGTGATTCGTATGCGGTATTCACCGGCTGGCACCTGCACTAAGTCAGTGGCATCGGTGAATTCAGCAGTGACCAAAGGCTGTTCATCTGCCAATACTGCATCCGGGGCCGTAACATAAATATCAACGGTGGGCGCCGCTGATGCCGCGTGGACAATCTGGACCTGCGCATTACCGGCGGTTACCGGCGTCTCGGCGCTGGTTACCGGCAACAACATCAGCGAGTCATCGGCCACACTACCAACGGCAAACACGTCATAGTTGGTATCAGCTTCCAGCGTAACATCGGCCTGCAGAACTTCCGCGTCATCACCTGGCAGTATGGCGGTAACGCCAATATCATAGGTGCCGGTTTCAACCTCAAAGCGGCCTGAAGCGACCTGATAATCAACGCCTTCAAGATTATTAAGGATGGCATCATTAGCCGTAATATTAACCAGCGGCGCATCAGAAGCGGCGTGAATGACCCGAACATTGGCAAATTCGGGCTCCGGTTGTACTACCTCATCGTCGTCATCGTCGGATAAGCAACCGGTTAAAAAAAGTGGTAAACTGCATGCTGCAAGGAGCGACATGGTCCTGTTCATAGTTAATTCCTCGTTATTGTGTTGTGACAAATACGGTTACGAGGTCTTTTTGTGAAGGGATCATGCTCCTTGCAACTTTTGGCTAACACCATTTACATTTCGCAAATAAGGTTTAGCCAACTGTCTAAACAGAACATTTTTCAGTGCATAAAGCCCTGCAAACAATGTACAGGGCTTTACAGCCTATCAGGCTTCTACCGCTTTACGCTTCGCATTAGGGTTGACTCTGCGACGACGCGGAGGACGGGACTGACCATTGTTATCAGCCGCTTTGCCTGAGCGTTGGGGGTTATTACCTTTCCGCTGAGAGTTATTGCCATTCCGCTGAGAGTTGTTTCCATTCCGCTGAGGGCTCTTGTCCCGCTGAGGACTCTTACCATCTCGCTGAGGGTTACCGGCCGCTTCTGCTGAAGTACTCTTAGGCTTTTTGGGCTTTTTAATTTTCTTTGGTGGCAGCAGTTTGGTTTCAGGCAAAGGCTGGTTAGGCTCAAACCCGGCCAGACTCTCGCGCGGAATAACCAACTGAATAAGGCGCTCAATATCCTGTAACTGATCAATTTCATCGGCACTTACCAATGACCAGGCCTGTCCGGCAGAACCTGCGCGACCGGTCCGCCCGATACGATGCACGTAGTCTGCAGCGGTATTTGGCAGGTCCAGATTAATAACTACCGGTAATTCGCTGATATCAATGCCACGGGCAGCAATGTCGGTTGCCACCAGCACTTTTATACTGCCGTCTTTAAATGCTTTCAGTGCAGCGGTACGGGCACCCTGACTCTTGTTGCCATGAATGGCAGCGCTGGGCAAACCCGCGCCGGCAAGTTTCGTAGCGATTCGGTTAGCCCCATGCTTGGTACGACTGAATACCAGCACCTGTTGCCATTTTTGTTGTTTTATCAAACTGGTCAGGGCCGGAATTTTCTTAGATTTATCAACGGCAACCAGTTGCTGCTCAATCTTCTCAACCGTGGTATTCGCCGGCGTGACCGCCAGTTTAATCGGATTACGGGTAATCGACTCAGCCAGTGACATTACATTGTCGGCAAAGGTGGCTGAGAATAACAGTGACTGACGCTGCGCGGGCAGTAACTTAAGAATACGCTTAATGTCGTGGATAAAGCCCATATCGAGCATGCGGTCGGCTTCGTCCAGTACCAGGATTTCCAGTTGCTCAAACTTCACTGCATTTTGCTGATACAAATCCAGTAAACGGCCCGGTGTTGCCACCAGCACATCCACCCCGGAACGCAATATCTTCATTTGTGGATTGATACCCACACCGCCAAACACCACGGCGCTTTTTAACCGCAGGTGGGTTTTGTATTCACGGATATTGGTTTCGACCTGAGCAGCCAGCTCGCGGGTTGGCGTGAGAATAAGCGCACGCACGTGATTGGCTTTGGTTTTCGGACCCGCCGCCAGACGTTGCAGAACCGGCAGGGCAAAGCCTGCGGTTTTACCGGTACCGGTTTGCGCTGCGGCCAGCACATCACGGCCGGTTAAAATAGCCGGGATCGCCTCTTGCTGAATCGGCGAAGGCGAGCTGTAGCCCTTCTCTTTAATAGATTTAAGAAGTGGGTCACACAGCCCTAGTTGACTAAAAGACATAATACCTCGGTGTATTAGTTAGTACGAAATAATGAGTCCATGCACGACTCGCAGTTGCACGAAAGAAAAAGGCTATCGGTGTTTACCTTGCTCATATCAGACGGTCAGAATGTGAATCTCTACGGGGACTTACTCGGACTAACGGAAGAAGCGTGAAGCAAATTGAAATAGTACCTTTCAAAGGCGGGCGCATGTTAACACTCTTTAGGTTAGCCTGCCAGTTTATTTTTTAAACAGCCAACAGTGAATGCGCTCGCCCAGTCACAAAAAAAGCGGCCCGCAGGCCGCTTATGCAAAAGAATCCGGATTAACGTAATTAAAAGCTAACAGTTACGCCAGCCCAGAAGTTTCTGGCTCTGTCTTTAACGTTGTAATCGTCAGTAAAGTTAACTTCACTCACCACGCCGCGCCCGGTCAGGTATTCAAACTGACCATCATTATTCAGGTCGTCATAGGTCACGGAATAAGTAGTAAAGTCTCTGTCGAGCAGGTTGTTCACCCGTAAGTTCAGGATCACGCTGTCGTTTAACTGCCAACGCGCGCCTAAGTGCAGCATGGCGAAGTTTTTGAAATACAGTTCACGATCCAGGGTTGAATCATAACCACGATAGCGGTCAGAACGGTACTCACCCTGCAGATATACATTTAAGTCGGCATTCACCTGCCAGGTGATGTTACCGTTTGCCATGTGCTCTGCAGTATTGGTGAGAGGTAAACCAGCTTCCGGCCCGCTTTTTTGCTCGCTGTCAGTCCAGGTGTAGTTAAGGTAAACTGACCAGTCTTCATTAATACCATACCGGCCCGCCATTTCGATACCCTGCAGCTCGACTTCGTCGATGTTAATACGCTGGCTGTAAGTATCGTAACCGAGTTCGTCATACTCACCAAGGTTCACACAGGGGCGAACACCGCCGGTAGTATTACAGCTCTGTACGGTATTCCCTCTGGCGATCTTGTCTTCAAAATCGGTTTTAAAATACGTGATATTGAAGTTATGTTCGTCGCGGCTCCAGTAAACTGCGATTTCAGAGTTAACACTGGTTTCCGGTGTCAGATCCGGGTTACCGGCAAAGGGGCTGGTACCCTGACCACCGAAGCCAATGATACCGTCGTACAAATCGGTCGTTTGCGGTGTTTTGTAACCCGTGCTCACACCACCTTTAACCGTCCAGTAATCTGTGATGTTATATACCGCATAAACTCGCGGTGAAGTCTGGCTACCGAAAACATCGTGCTCGTCGTAGCGGAAGCCAGCGGTCAGGGTCATGTTATCGATAATACCCCAGTTGTCCTCGGCAAACAGGGAATACATTTTTTGTTCCTGGACGGCCCCGGGTTCGCCGGACTCAAGACCAAATACGCCGTCTTTAAGCTCGCCGTCGATGACCTGCGCGCCCAGCACAAAATTATGATCGCCAGCTAAGTCTTCAACCGGAATATCAAAGCGTAAATCAAAGGTATACTGACTACTGTCGAGCGGACGTGCCGGACGCGGCAGAAACGTTTGTTCGGCCAGATCGCGGCGATCTTCTTCACTCATACCTTCGTATTCACCGGTGCCGTCGTACATGGCTTGTAGCAACTGACGCTCTGCCACACTCAGCGGTAAGGTACGACCGTTGTTCTGCGTGTCAACATAGGCCAGTGAGGCGGCAACCGTACCAAAGTTCAGCTTACCGTCGTAAGTTAATGACCACCACTGACGGTCGAATTCCTGCTCCGCCGCATAGCCGGCGCGTGGATTTACCTGCCCACGACGGTCCTGCCATAAACTTTCAATGCTATCGCGGGTGCCCAGCGGATAGAGGATTTCACCGGTATCCAGGTTAAATTCAGGCGTGTTGTCGTATTGCTGATGGGAGTCATCAAAATCGAAACCAATTTCGTGGCCGTCAGCAGGCGTGTAATTAAGGCTGAAACCATAATGCTTGCTGTCGTTATCCACCGTGCGACCACCGCCACCAAAGCCCAGTGAACGCATATGCACAACGCCGTTCGGGTCGATTGCCGGTGCCAGTTGTGGCGTAGACGCCTGCTGCTCATAAACACTGCCGCGAATGCCCAGGCTTAACAGGTTTTCAATTAACGGGCCGGTTACTGAGAAGTCGGTAGTGATGTCGTCGCCAAAATCGTCGTTAGTTTGAAGGCTGCGGCCAAAGGTAATGTTGCCGCCCCACTCACTGCGGTGCTTTTTAGTGATAACATTAATAACACCACCCAGCGCGTCTGCACCGTAAAGCGTGGAGGCAGGACCTCGAATCACTTCGATTCGTTCAATGGTGTCGAGCGGGGGCATATGATTGAATGCGTTGCCACCAAAGTTGTTTGGATAAATATCACCATGGTTATTCTGACGACGCCCGTCGATCAGTAGTAATGTGTACTCGCCGGTAAGACCACGCATACTCACGCTGCCTTTGCCGGTTTTATCACGGGTCGTGCCAATATCAATACCTTCCTGAAACTGCACCGCATCGAGTAACGAGGTAAACGAACGGGTTTTAAGATCCTCTGCGGTGATCACAGAAATACTGGCCGGTGCTTCGGTAATTTTTTGTTCAAAACCGGTTGCCGATACTACAACGTGTTCAATATCTGCGCTATCTGGTACTGCTGTAGCCAGAGCGGCGGGCATCATTCCTAACTGGATGGCGAGTGCCAAACAAGAATATCCAAAACGAGATTTCATGAGTTTCCTATGTGTGTATGCGTTGTTCAGTGTGTGTTTTTATGGGGGCTTATAGTAAACGACTAAAAAGCAAAGTCAATGCAAACGATAGTAATTCTCATTTAGATTGTTAAATAATTCGTATTTGGTTAATTTGGATCAATATAGTCAGCCTTATTCAAATCGTCTAAGGCCAACTTTGCAGGCGATGAATAAATAGCAACTTAAGCAAGCCAAGGCTTACTCAGGGTGCTATTGCAGTTACCGCTTATTCGCCAGTTAAATTGGTCAACGCAAAGTCCCAGTTAACCAGTTGCCAGAAGGCATCCAGATAGGCCGGCCTGGCATTGCGGTGGTCAATATAATAAGCATGCTCCCAGACATCCACGGTAAGTAAAGGCTTGAGGCCCTCATGGGCAATCGGTGTATCGGCATTAGCGGTGTTAACAATCACCAACTCGCCGGCCGAGTTAAGCGCCAGCCAGGTCCAGCCGGAACCGAAATTGTTAATGGCTTGCTGAGTGAACTCGGTTTTAAAGGCATCAACCGACGCCCAGTTTTCCTCAATAACCGCTTTCAGAGTTTCTGGCGGCTCTCCACCACCGACAGGTGACAGGCATTGCCAGAAGAAAGTATGATTCCACACCTGAGCGGCGTTATTAAAAACCGGCCCTGTGCTGGCTGCAATAATGTCTTCCAGCGACTGGCTGGCGTAATCAGTACCGGCGACCAAATCATTAAGTTTATTGACGTAGGTCGCATGATGCTTGCCATAGTGATATTCCAGCGTTTCCCGGGACATCGCTGGTGCCAGGGCATCTTTTGCATAAGGTAAATCGGGTAAAGTAAAACTCATCTTAGTCTCCTGACTCAAATAGTGGATAGCGCAAATTTGACTAGTCGACACAAATACTAAAACCTCATGTATACTTGAGGTCAATAACTTTTTTGGGGATGATGATGGATAACACACTAAGTGTTGGCGATGTGGCCAGGCGCAGCGGCGTGGCCGTTTCTACGCTTCATTACTATGAAGAAAAAGGATTAATTCAGAGCCTGCGCACCCAGGGCAATCAACGCCGCTACCACCGCAGTATTCTGCGCAGGGTGGCGATTATTCGTATCGCTAAACAGGCCGGTATTTCGTTAAGGATCATAAAATCACATCTGGAAAAATTCCCCACCCGCGAAGTCTCTCCTTCTGACTGGCAGCAGATGAGCAGTGAATGGCGGGCGATGCTGAACGAGCGCATTCTGAGCCTGACCCAGCTCAGGGATAAGCTCGACAGCTGCATTGGTTGTGGTTGTCTCTCTTTACGTGACTGTCCACTAAGAAACCCAGAGGATAAGCTGGGCGAAGAGGGTCCCGGGGCAAGAATCCTCGAGGAAGAGAGACAGAGTTAAACCATAGGTGTAAAAATTAGTTCAGTTAATATCTGCGAGGCCCAGTTCCTGCCGCTTACGTTTGCTCAGGCCTAGCGCCACGATTCGATAGGACTCGCTGAGATAATATTTTAAGTCGTCATCAAGGGGGCCGGATGTATCGGTTTGCTGGATCCACTTCATACCGCGACTCGCCAGGTAAGGCGCCGGAATGTAGCCCTCAGCCTGACATAAAAATTCGAAGTTGAGCGGTGAGGTTTTAAAAGTATAGGCTGGCGTGCCAGCTTTCGAGCGACTGCCGATGGCGAACACTTTACCGCCAACTTTCCAGACCTCTGAATTTCCCCACTGCACCACATGCGTAGTGGCTTTGAACGTCCGGCAATAGGTATTAAAGGCGTGATGATTCATGGTTAATCCGTTGTCAGAGGCTGCAGTATTCTGTTAGCGGGCGACGCTTGCTACTCAGCTGAACACATACACCAGATTGCGCCCTTCCCGCTTCGCGGAATACAACGCCTGATCTGCCTGTGAGTACAGATGTTCCCAGTCGTAGAGCACTTCATGAGACACCGCTATACCAATACTGACCGTAATAGTAACCTGTTTATCACCCTGTTTAAATTGCAGCTCAGACACTTTCTGCCTGAGCCTGTCGGCAACGCTCTGGGCCCGCTCAGTCGATACTCCGGGCAACAGGACAGCAAACTCCTCACCGCCCATGCGACCCACGATATCGGTTTGCCGCAAACCTTCGGCTAACATTTTCCCAACCCGTCTTAGCACCTCATCGCCGAAAGTGTGACCAAACTGGTCATTCACTTGTTTAAAGTGATCGATATCAACCATCAGCAGGGAATGACAAGCCTGATCATCAGCGGATAGGGATTTCGCGGCTTTTTGCACAAAGGCGCGGCGGCTAGGCAAACCGGTTAATTCATCAAGGTTGGCGAGTTTCTGCCATTGCCGGCGCTGATTCATCACATGCAATAATGGTAGCACCAGCGCCGTAGCCACGGTTAACAACAGGTGAGAGAGCAAGACGATATTGAACAGATAGCGGGTATCCGAGTCCTGGGCAGCCAGCATCTGCACCAGCATTACAATCCCCTGCAAAAACAACACAAAGGCATGCAACAAAAGCAACAAACGCAAAACCAGATAGACACGTTTATAGGGAGACTTGCGTTGATAAAACAGTCCTTCGGTCATCACAAACATAAGCGCCATGCCCACAGAGGCCACCACATTAACCATTGTTGAATAAAACCCGGCCACCGTAATGACTGCGCTGCCAACCACAAAAATACTTCTTACCCGGCGGTAAAACTTTATCGAGCCTGGTGACAATTCGAATTTGTTCAGCCCGCAGTAAAGTCCAAAAGAGGCGGTAAATAAAAGCAGACAAGCCAGTGTGTTGACGGCCTGCAATCCCTCTGCTGCATGAGCAATGACAGACGCACCAATACCTGCCGCGAATAAGGCACAGGAAACAGACCAGTACAAATAAGACTGGTTGCGCTGTTGCGCTCTGTACACAGCAAAAAAATAAACGCTGACCAGCACATTGATGGCGAAAGCCATCGCAATACCGGAGGGAAGGCCAGACGACATGAAGCGTGAAATCTCCACCAGACACCAGAGTTGTAATATAGTCAAAAGTATAACAACTTGGCCGCCCGTAACCTCATCTGATAGGTATAACCCCGGCAATATAGGTGTAATTAATTATACCCAAGTATTCTTATCAGAAGGCTTCTATAATTTCAGCTTAGTCCCATATCATTGGTCTAAAAGTAAATCTTCACAAGATACAAACTCGGTAACCCGGTGCGCCAGATCCTTGACTATTTGATGGTTGGCGATATTCTCGACCATTTAGATCATTGTTTGAAAGAGCCTGTCATTATTATGCAAGTGGATGCAGTCAAAGTTCGCCGTCTTTATCTGGAAGTTGCGACTCAAATAGAACAGCAAATTCAGAACGGCCAGATTGGTCCGGGCGAGCGCTTGCCTTCCGAGAGGGATCTGGCCAGTCGCTTTGAAGTCAGCCGGCCAACTATTCGGGAAGCCATGATTGCACTGGAGATAGCCGGTTTAGTCGAAATTAAAACTGGCTCGGGCATCTATGTACTGGCTCAAACGGAAACACTCGCCCCTCATAGTCTTGATGACGTTCCGGGGCCGTTTGAAGTCCTCGAAGCACGGCTGCTGATTGAGCCTCAAGCTGCCAGTCTTGCTGCCGCCCGGATCAGCAAAGCCCAGTTAAAAAGCATTGAGCAAGCAGTGCAGATCATGGGCGATGCCAACTCCTCAGAACACCAAAAAGAGCAGGCAGACGAACTTTTTCATGTCACCATTGCCCAGGCCACCGATAACAGTGCCCTGGCATCAACCATTAAATGGTTGTGGGAACTCAGAAACCAGTCTGCGCTGAGCTCACGCTTTCACCAGCGCGTGCGGGAGTTGGGCGTTCAACCCTATGTGGAAGAACACCGAAAAATCTTGAATGCGCTAAAACTCCGCGATCCGGAACGCGCCAGAACCGCTATGCATCACCATATTTCAAATGCAATTGAACAGGATATGTCGGTGTTGGATCTGCATGACAACGAGGACGATTAGTCGGCGTTATCAGGCATCATTGCCGGAAATACTTACCGTTGCGCTCATACCGGATACCAGAGTATAGCCATCGGGCAAGGCAGAAGTATCAAGGTGAATTCTTACCGGTACCCGTTGCGCCAGACGTACCCAGCTAAAGGTCGGGGTGATATCACTTAGCATATCGGCACTGGTCACGGCCGCGTTATCGGCAATACCGCTGGCAATGCTGTCTACCCGTCCAGGTACTCTGACATCACCCGCCATCAGTATGACTTCAGCTTTATCGCCCACATGGATCCCTGGCAGTTTGGTTTCCTCAAAATAACCATACACCCACATCCCCTCACGCTTAACCAATGCCAGGCTAGCTACACCTGAATTCACGTAGTCGCCCTGCTTCACATTAAGGTTAGTCACAATGCCATCAGCTGCCGCTGTCACCCGGGTACGGGCATAGTCCAGTTCGGCAAGTGCCAGTTGGTTGTCGATTTGTTTTACGGCAGCCTGGGCTCGAATGGTGTTGGCGGTGGCGAGTTTAGCCTGTGCCAGTGCTTGCTGCAGCTGCGCGTAAGCCTCTTCTGCCATGGCCTTGCTATCATGGATTTCCTCATTCGAGACTGCTTTATTCAGCCTTGCTCGTCGTTCAGCCCGCTCATTCAGGTTCGCATAGTAAGTCTCGCTGGCCGCTACAGCAGACTCAGCAATGGCTTCATTTGCTTTTGCCGCAATAACGGCGGCCTTTGCTTCGGCCAAATCGGCTTCGGCTGCTTTAACATTTTGCCCATAGCGAGCGGGATCAATGACGAATAACAGATCGCCTTTACGCACGGCCTGATTATCTTTTACCGCAACCTCAGTGACCAAACCGGACACATCGCCGGCAACTTTGATGATGTCAGCTCTTACACGCCCGTCCCGTGTCCATGGCTGGGTAGTAAAATGGTGCCAGGCAAGATAAGCACCATAAGTTGCTATGGTCACCATTAACAGGGTTACCAGTACCCGTGCAGATAAAATGTGTTTCATAATTAACCTACCAATTGAATAATCGCCAGCGCGTATAAGCTAATCATCAGCGCCATTCGAAATAGAGATGGATGCCACAACCAGCGGTACCAACCCATAACGACCAGCATGCGATCAATGACAATGAAAAAAGGAATTAAAGCAATAAGTAATAGTGCGGCACCGGGCAGATACACCCCGGCAAAAGAAAACGCTAGTGGCATGATGCAACCCCTTCGTATGAATATTCGGCCATCGACAACCGCTCTTTTAACACGCTACTTAGTAAGAAAAGGTGCTGCCGCACAGCGCCATAGGGCTCACTTCTCTCGAGCTCATCCAGCAAACTACTCACTCTGCCTTGTATTGCCAGCATCTTAATTTGTGAGTACTCACTTTTACTGCAGGCACTTACTATTAAATGTATAAGTTCAGAAATAGCGAGTTTTTGGTGAGCCTGCGGTGGATGTTGGATGAGGTCTTCACGTAATGCAATCACTGCATAACATAGCTCATTGGTATGTAATGCTGCGGCTAAAAATCGCTCCAGCACTTCGGGCCGGGAAGCAAAATGCTGTGACACCTGTACCGTGATATCACTGTTTCGACTGCGCACTTTCTGAGCCGGGCCTTTTTCGCCATGCAACCCTGCCATCCTCACACTTTGTCCCAGCATGTTGAGATAGCGGCTGTACTGTGCTTGCGTGCCGACAATTTTAGGCATAAGCAGAAAACCACTGCACGCGGTGATCACCCCAACAATCGCAGCCAGCATTTCATTAAAGAAACGGGTGTAGTCAAGGCTGACTACCGGACCAATATTCAGTGCCACTAAAAATCCCATTAACAGCGGTATAGCCAATCCGATTCCGCCTGGTAAGGTGGCGATATAAAACATCGCCAGAAGGTAGGGTGCAGTGCCTATTACAAACATTGGATATGTCGTAAATGTAGGTAGCACAACAAAACAGCTGAGCGCCAGGAATGGTGCAATACTGTGGCCTACCGCGGCCATTTTTACTGCCGCCAGCGGATTAGGCAGCGGCGCCAACATCATGCTAAGCGCCACAACAATAAATACGGCTATGGCACCTGCCTGCCAATGGCTGTTTACCCATATTAAGCCAACCACCTCAGTAACCAAAAAGGTCCGGAAAAAGGTGAGTCTTACCACCGACGAATCAAATACACTGCTAAACCTTACTTTACTGAGCGCAGCAGCTTCAGTATGACGCCGCTTACTGGCCACCAGAAAAGCACGCAAACAAAGAGTCAGGGATTTGGTCACTTTTTCCAGCAAAATTATGCCGGCTTCAAGTTCAGTGTTTACCTTGCTGTGATCGTCGTATGCTTTATGGGCGCCTCTTTGCAACTGTTCTGAGTACTGATGGAGGCGTGCCAGGATATTTTCTCTATCCTCCTCCCTCTCTAGTATGTCTACCAACGGCTGGCTGCTCCGGTTGATAACCAGCAGGCTTGAGGAAGCATTGTTGGCCAGACGTTGCTTTAGCTTTTGTAATGTCTGCAAGTGGGTGATTGTTTCAAGATAATAATAGTTACTCAGCCGTAGGGGCCGACTGAGGCTACTTAACCACGGTCCTTCAAACTTTGCATTGGCGAGCAGATCTTCAAAGTTCATGGCGTCTGAAGTGGTATCCCGATAAATCGCGAGGGCTTGCCTGGAATGCTGCCCCTGCGACAATGTATGGTGTACTTCTGCAAGTAAGTTGCTGATGTTTGCCTCAACCTGCTCTTTAACCTGACCTCGCAGCTGACGGGGGAACAACCCGTCAAATACCAGCGTCGTCACTCCAAGTCCGAGCACCACTTCAAAAAAACGGTGAATAGCCACATCAAAAATCGCATGGGGATTACCCAGTACCGGCAGGGTTATCATGGCTACCGTGTAGCCTCCAAGCACAAAGGTATAGCCACGAAAACCTTTGAACATAAGCGCTCCGGCAGCACAAAGGCCACTCCACAGAGCAATAGCCGTTATCAGGAACTGTGGCTGTTGTGCAAACATAGCCACCAGTGTGACCGAGGCGACCGTACCAATAACCGTTCCAAGGATCCGGTAGAAACTCTTCGCCATAACCATACCGGACTGACTATTCATAACGACTACCACGGTTAGCATGGACGTCATTGGTGATGGCAGCTCCAGTAGCATGGCCAGCCCGGTTGCCAGATATAACGACAACATAGCCTTAAGTACAAATAACCAGGGCTCACGGTTCGCTTTAACGCCCTGAAAAAGCGGAGTTACTATTTGTTGATAAAGTGCCTGGTTTTTCACTGTATTTCTTTACTCACACTTTGAAGCAACAACTTTAGCGAGGCCTCAAGATTTTCCCTTTGGGGCTGGTTAACACCGGCAAATATACTGCGTAATTGCGCGGAGATGTCTGGCAAAAGTTGCTTCAGAAGCGCTCTGCCCTCTTCATTCAGATTCAGCAGCCAAACTCGCCGATCGATTGGGCTGACACGTCTTTCAATCAACCCTTTGGCAAATAACTGATCCGTTACCCGGGTGATATTCGACGGCTTCTCACCGGTTAGGGCAATCACTTCTGACACCGTCAGGCCATCTTCAGATCCTTCCAGCATCGTCAGCGTGTTGTACTCTGATAATGACAGGCCGTATTTTCGTAATTGCTGATGAGCATTGTCAGCCATGAGTTTATCCAACATACGAATAAGCCGGACAAGTAACGCCTCCGACAGGGAATATTCAGGGTGGCGCTGACTGAAGGCAGTTAACTGTTTTTCGATATCAGAAAATGGGGTCATTGGCGGTTTCACTCTGTGGCACTGAATAAACGGACAAACAGTACTTTTTTGCATGGAATTTAGTTCATTAATGTAATATTAATTTATGAAGTTAATTGGTGTCCAACTTAAAGCTCCTGTTTGAGATGAGCGTCATATTTTTGCGAATAACAACTCTGAAATTGCTACTTTAGGCCCTATTTTGTTTACCAACGCTGCGATAGCATGGCGCAAGTAAGCGTTAAACTAACCTGTGTTGCGACACGTAAATGTAGATCCCTGAACAAAGAGAGTAATCACTATGCGAGCAATAATTACCGCTGATCCGGATAACGGGCTTGATGGCCTGAAAGTAACGGATATCCCTGAGCCGGCTGCCCCGAGGGGCGATCAGATCCAGGTAAGGTTACTGGGCAGCTCACTGAACTTTCATGATCTCGGCGTAGCCATGGGCACACTCAATAAAGTCCAGGATCGCATTCTACTGGCCGACGGTGCCGGGATCGTAGAAGCGGTTGGCGACGCGGTAACTGATTTTACTCCTGGCGATGAAGTAGTCTCCTGTTTCTTCCCTGACTGGCAGGCTGGCGGTCCGCAAATTGGTGATTTTAGCCGTACACCGGGCGATGGTATCGACGGCTACGCCCGCGACAAGGTAGTGACGCCGCAGAGCTGGTTTACCAAAGCACCTAAAGGATGGACCGCCACCGAATCCTCTACCATCACCACCGCCGGCCTGACCGCGTGGCGAGCTCTGGTCACGGAAGGAAATATCAAAGCTGGCGACAAGGTATTACTGTTAGGCACTGGTGGGGTTTCTGTCTACGCGCTGCAACTGGCGAAAGGTATGGGCGCGACAGTGGCCATCACGTCTTCCAGTAACGATAAACTCGAACAGGCCAAAGCGCTTGGTGCAGACTTTACCGTTAACTATAAAGAAGATGAGAATTGGGGAGAAACCGTTGCACAATGGTCTGCGGGCGGTGTGGATGTGGTAGTAGAAGTGGGCGGCCCTGGCACGCTAACCCAAAGTATAACTGCCTGTCGTGTAGGTGGTAAAATTGTACTCATCGGGGTGCTTACCGGCATGACCGGGGATATTCCCACGGCGCTTATGATGCTAAAACAAATTCGCTTGCAGGGAATTGTTGTGGGTAATCGTCAGGAACAACAGGACATGGTTAAAGCCCTGGAACAACTGGCTATTAAACCGGTGATCGATAAAACATTTGCGTTGGAAGAGCTTGCGGATGCGTTCCGTTACGAACTATCGGCCGCGCATTTTGGCAAAATTGCTATCGACTATACGCGCTAAACCAACCTGTATTCTTGGAACAGTGTGCGTAGAGCGGAAAAAGCGCTCCGGGCACACTTTTCACAAAGCACATCGCTTAATACGCAAATTTGGTAAGGCCAATTAACCTCTCCGCCCCTCTAACGTCGCTGCAAGCAATACTTGATAATCTTTCTATCAGCCCTGAAGCTGCTCCAGCACGTGAATAGCCCCGCGTAGTTCAGCAAGCGCTTTCATCCTGCCGGCATAGGAGTAGCCCGGTTTAACCCCGGCCTTGCCCATTTCATCTTCGAGCAAATGGCCGTGATCAGGGCGCATAGGAATAACATCGCCACCGGCTCCGCGTTGCTTCTCTGCATCCAGCAATGCCTGAATCAGGCCTATCATATCGTTGTCGCCATCGAGATGATCCGATTCATAAAAGGAACCGTCGTCCTCCCGTTTCACATTTCGTAAATGAACAAAGAAAATACGAGGGCCGAATTCGCGTACCATTTCCACCAGATCATTATCAGCTCGCGCACCATATGAGCCGGCACACAATGTCAGGCCATTGCAGGCACTCGGTACTGCAGCAAGCAAAGCTTTGGCATCATCGGCCGTTGAAACAACCCTTGGCAAACCGAATAACGAGAACGGCGGGTCATCAGGATGGATACACAACTTAATTCCATAAGCTTCAGCTGTTGGCATGATGTCCTTAAGAAACAAAAACAAATTTTGTCGGTACCCTTCTGTACCGATTGCAGTAAATTGCTGAATAGCCTGTTTAATACCCTGCCTGTCATAACAACCTTCACCACCAGGCAAACCGGCAATAATGTTTTTTTCCAGTAATTCGCGCTCGGCTTCGGTCATTGCCCGAAAGCATTCTTCTGCCCGTTCCAGTTGTAACGTCGTGTAGTCAGACTCAGCGCCAGGGCGCTCTAAAATAAACACGTCGTAAGCAACAAAGTCAGTCATTTCAAAGCGCAGTGCCTGACTCGAATTGGGTAACGTGTAACTTAAGTTTGTACGCGTCCAGTCGACCACTGGCATAAAATTATAACAAACGGTGTATATGCCATTTTTACCCAGGTTAGCCAGTGAATCTTTATAGTTACTTATATAGCGCTGATAATCACCGGAGCGGGTCTTAATATCGTTATGTAAAGGCACGCTCTCCACCACACTCCATTGAAGGCCAGCCGCCTTTATCATGTCGAGGCGGGCTTTGATAAGTGCTTCAGGCCAGATCTCACCGGTAGGTACTTCATTCAGAGCCGTTACAATACCCGACGCTCCCGCCTGTCGTATTTTGCTTAACGTTATTGCATCATCTGGTCCGAACCAGCGCCATGTTTCCAGCATAGAAAAATCCTCGGGAAGAGTTAAACAAGTAGTCGGTTTACAGTCGACCACCATAATGGCAAGGTGGCCTTACCAATATACCTGCATTTGCGGTTTTTGTAACGGCTTTATTTGTGAGGTTACTAACCGTATAAAACAATTACCCGTCAACGGCCCTTTTTGATTAAAAAAAGTGATAGAATCGGGAAAAACAATGAAAATTATGCATAGTTAATAATGATAGAGCGATTCCATTTACAACTTCTCACCGCGGTAGATGAATATGGCACCCTGACACTGGCAGCAGAAAAATTGTTTCTTAGCCAGTCTGCACTGAGCCACAGCATCAAAAAGCTGGAGCAACAGTTGGGCACACCAGTATGGGAAAAAGACGGCCGTAAACTTCGCCTCACCCAGGCAGGACGACAAATTCTGATCCTGGCAAAACGTTTATTACCCCAGTTTGAACACACCGAACTATTACTGACTCAGATAGCCAAAGGTCAGCGCGGTTCATTGCGCATAGGCATGGAATGTCACCCTTGCTATCAGTGGCTTTTAAAGGTAGTCAGCCCTTTTCTGGATACCTGGCCAGGTGTTGAAGTCGATGTTAAGCAGGAGTTTCAGTTTGGCGGCATGCGGGCTTTGTATGATTATGATATCGATGTACTGGTAACCCCTGACCCTTTGTTTAAAAGTGGTGTTACTTTCGAGCCAGTATTTGACTTTGAGCAGCGACTGGTAGTGAGTCACAATCATCCTCTGGCGAAGCTTGAGCAGATTGATCCACACGACCTGCAGAATGAAACCCTGATCACTTATCCTGTAGAACCACAACGGCTGGATATTTTCAGTCAGTTTCTGGCCCCGGCAGGCTGCACTGTTAAACGCCACAGACACATAGAGGCAACCGAAATCATGTTGCAAATGGTCAGTGCCGGTCGTGGCGTTGCAGCGCTGCCAGGCTGGTTGGTTGACACCTATGCTGAATCCTTGCAACTGGTGAGTTTGCAATTAGGTGATGAGGGGATCATGAAGCATATTTACCTGGGAATGCGCAATAATGACGTCAATATTGACTACATAGCTGATTTTGTGCGCCTGGCAAAACAAACTGTAAATCAGGCTGATAAAGCGTAGATTTACGTTTAACGCCACCTGGTAACCGGGTATTTTTGCTAAACTAAGCGCATTTCTCGTTTAAGCATGACTCTTTGAGCCACTTATCATTGCCATGAAGCCGTATCACCCTGCCCGTTTCGCTGGCTGGCTAGCGTGTTTTACATTAATCACTTATCTGCTTTCGGTAGCCGGGTTACTGTCATCCGATATAGCCACCGTTGCGGCGTGGATTACCCTGCTTACCATGTTACCAGCGGTTAAAACATCGGCCAGAAAGCAGTCCGCGGTGCTATTTCTGCTGGGCGTCGGCGGGATAGCCACAGGCTATTGGCAAGGTGCAGATATCAGCTGGCACAGTGTGTTTGCTGCCAATGTACCGCTGTTAACCATGTTCGTGGCAATTACATTCTTATCCTTAACCAATGCCCCGGGCGGAGACGAACACCTCCCCACCGGCAGCAAGGCGGCAGCCATTACGGCCTTTGGCACCACATTACTCGGCGCCGTGATCAACATGTCGGTTATCTTTGTGTTTGGCGACCGACTAAAACGTAACGGCACGTTAACCGATGCCCAACAAATTCTGTTGGCCCGCTGTTTTACTGCCGCAGCCTGGTGGTCCCCGTTTTTTATTGCCACTGGCGTAGCACTTATGTATGCCCCCGGAATGGCCTGGAAAGCAACCGTTGCCCCTGGCGCCATCATGGCTTTGCTGGGCATTGGCTATACATTAATGGATGTCAATCGCAAGTCCACAACTCGTTTTGAAGGCTATCCACTCAAAGCAGAAAGCCTGATAATACCCGTGTTAATGGCGGCTGCCGTACTCATATTGCACCACTATTTCCCGCAGATCCGAATAATGGTTCTAATCAGTCTGCTGTCAGTGCTCGGCGCTTTACTGTTTATGCAGGAACGCCCCCGCTGGCTAACGTTGAAAGACTTCGTAGATAACCGGCTGCATAGTGCAGGCCCGCAGTTTGCGCTTTTTCTTGCTGCCGGAGTCTTTTCGGCTGGCATCAAAGCCATGCTTGCCTTGTCTCCTGACCTCATAGACCTGCACCAGTTCAGTTTCGATGCCAGTATGTTTGCTGTCATTCTCGCTCTTATGATCATTGCAGGACTGCTCGGCGTTCACCCGGTAATCAGTATTGCGGTAGTAAGCCCGGTACTGCTGCCGTTAAGCCCAAACACCACCAGCCTGGGGTTTATGTTTCTTTCTACTTGGGCTATTTCCACAGGCTCGGGGCCGCTGTCAGGAATAGGCCTTATCCTGACCGGCCGCTACGGTGCTTCATCACGCCGTATTATCGTTAACAACTGGCACTATGTTATCACTATGTGGGCACTTGCCAGTCTGGTAAACGGGTTGTTGCTGGCCTGAATAACTGGCGAAGCTTTACCACAAATTGACCCCGCCTTAAGTATCTTTACCGCACATTTTAGTAAACACTTAAGGACTCCCCTATGAAAAAACATACCTTCAAAACCGCTTTGATAGCTTTGGCTTCAGTGATTAGCTCCGTGGCAGTGGCCGATCCGCTCGATTATGATTACCTGCAATTAGGTTATGCAGCCGGCGATTATGCCGACATCGAGCCATTTGATTTCAAAGGGCCAGAATTTGAAGGCAGCTATGATATTGGCCGGAATATATTTATTACCGGTAAATACCGTAGCGCTGACGATAAGGTTGATCAGTATACCCTGGATGAAACCAACTGGCAGGCTGGCGCTGGCTACTACTACCACTTCCGTCAGAATACCGTTTTTGATGCCAGACTGTATTACGGCGAGATCGACTTTAAACTCTCAGACAACGAGACATCAGCCAAAGACGGTACGCATTTTTACAGCGTTGCCGGCAACGTGCGTCATCAGCTAACTGATACTGTAGAATTATTTGGCGGCCTGGAAGTGCAAAAATGGCACGAAGGTTCAAACCAGAAAGCCTACCGACTGGGCGCTCAATATGCTTTCGGCGAAACAAAACAATTTGTGCTGGGCGCAGAGTATACTAAGTTTTCCGACTCCCAGTGGTGCAAGTTGTTTGCGCGCTACGTGTTTTAACGTCCCTGAGGTCGTTTGTCACGTGGCGGATTACCCGATCACCTGACATTGCGGGCAAAAATAAATCCTGCGGCTGCTTCGTTCAGCGCGCAGGATGGTTTCATTACAGCGCCTGCACTGCTGTCCTTCCCGGTCAAAAACCATAAATCTTTGTGCTTCATATTCAGCCGCCGAATGCCGCGCCCGCACGGATGCAGCAACCGACGTAGTATAGCCTGCCGTTTCATATGAACGGTACGTAACCTGTAAAGTCTGTTCCGCCAGGTGATTGATTTGCTCATCACTCAGGTGAACGGCCTTCTTATCAGGATGAACACCAGCAAAGAACAAGATTTCACTGCGCAGGTAATTACCCATCCCGGCCAGAAAACCCTGGTCGAGATAAAGGGCCGCCAGGCTTCGATTGCGAAACCGTGTACTGGTTAATCTTTGTTGTATCGCTTCCGGGGTAACCGCCTGGTTAAGAAGATCGGGCCCCAGCTTACGCAAAAATGGATGTTCACTGAGTTTATCGCTTGGCCACACACTGATATCGGATGCACTGTAAAGCAGTGCGCTATGCTCATCGGTATGTAAGCCAAGACGAAGCGAGCGATTAGTTTCAGGCAACTCATCAAGAGGCACGATTACCCAGCGCCCATACAACTGATTATGAGAGTAAATACTCAGGTCGTTGTCGAAGTGCAGCAACATGGCCTTTCCACGACAACTCACTTGGGTTACTCGCTGGCCACTCAATGCGGACTGAAAAGGCTTTAATGACTCTAGTCCTGAGGTAACTTTGTTGATCTTCTGGTTTTGTAAAACGTTAGCTAAGGCATCGGCGCTTTGGCGGATCTCTGGGCCTTCTGGCACGGCTTATATCCCGAAACAGCTTTAAGATGTGCCTTATACGTGAAAGGGCAGGAATTTGGATGAAAGGTTCAGGCCTGCCACTGCCAGTCTTCGTGGATCAGCCCGAGAGCCTCCACAAAGTGAAGGTAATCGGTACGCCCCATTGCCCGGGCAACCGTTTTAAACTGAGATTTTGCCTTAATGCCCTTTACCTGCAACAGTTCAAGGCGTTTATCGGCATTGCCATCAAACTGTGAATCAAGGATTTTCGCGGCTTTGCTGTGGGCATCCCAGTACTCCAGAACGTACCCTATCAGGCGTTTAAAAATCCCGGGCATTCGCTTATCTTCCAGCGGCCCGGCCAGACCAGCGTTAACCACTGCTTTTTGAAATGAAGACACGGTTTCTGACTGCACTGCCACCTCAAGTGCTTCCAGTACGCGCTGGATGTCTTTTAATAATTTCACATGTACCAGACTGCCATACTCATTTCCATCGAGCATTTCTATATCAGTGAGCAGCATATCCAGATTAACCAGATGTCGTTGTGTTGTTCCCATGGTCCATAACGATGTGGTGAAGGCTTCGCGCCGGCAAACCTCAAGAATACCACGAACTTTAATCAGGTTTCACTGGCTTTCCTTACCTGGTTGTTAAAAGCCAGACAAGTGAACACTACTGTGTCGCGAAAGTGACAACAAAAAGAGTTTTAACTTCCGTCACCAATACCCGGCGCGCCTGTTAAAAGTGTTAATTTTTTGTATCAACCAGGATTAAAAGGATAGTTGTAACTATTTTTAATAGTATATATCACCATTTAAAGAGGACATCATTAACCATTAAAAACATATAGTTACTTACTTTTTATTTTTTCAATCAAGTGCATCTGATTTTTTAATTATGCAAATTCGCGTTCCTCGTTAACACTTATAAATGTTAACAAACATTGTATTTGTACATTGTTCACATTCGATACGAGGAAGGACAAATGAAATTGAAAAAGACTTTATCATTGGCGGCAGCCGTGGCCATTGCGATGTCACCGATAGTGCTGACATCCCCCGCCTATGCTGATGCTGCAGAGCCAAAAGCCAATAGCTTTTGGTGGCCGGATCAGCTTGACCTGAGTCAGCTGCGCGCCCACGGGGTAGAATCAAACCCGTACGGTGAAGACTTCGATTACGCCAAAGAGTTTAACTCACTGGATCTGGAAGCGGTAAAAGCCGACTTACGTAAAGTGCTGACTGACTCGCAGGATTGGTGGCCGGCAGATTACGGGCACTATGGCCCCTTCTTCATTCGTATGGCCTGGCACGCTGCCGGTACCTATCGTATCCACGATGGGCGTGGCGGCGCCGGTGGCGGTCAACAACGCTTTGATCCTCTGAACAGCTGGCCGGATAACGTTAACCTCGATAAAGCCCGCCGTTTAATATGGCCTGTAAAACAAAAGTACGGCCGTAAGATCTCATGGGCCGACCTGATGGCACTAACCGGTAATGTGGCGCTGGAAGACATGGGCTTTAAAACCTTCGGTTATGCCGGTGGTCGTGAAGACGACTGGGAACCGGATTACGTTTACTGGGGTCCTGAAGAAAAAATGCTGACCGACGAACGTCGTGACAAGTTTGGCAAACTGAAAGGGCCTTTAGCAGCCGTTGAGATGGGTCTGATTTACGTTAACCCGGAAGGTCCACATGGTAACCCGGACCCGCTGGCAGCCGCTAAAGATATTCGCATGTCATTTGGCCGAATGGCGATGAATGATGAAGAAATAGTGGCACTGATTGCTGGCGGTCACACCTTTGGTAAAGCGCACGGCGCTAAAAAGCCAGCCGATTGTGTAGGTGCTGAACCCGCAGCAGCTGATATTGAAGAGCAAGGCCTGGGCTGGAAAAATAAATGTGGCAAAGGCCATTCAGAAGACACTACAAGTAGTGGCCTGGAAGGCGCCTGGACAGTCACTCCAACCCAGTGGACAACAAATTATCTGGATAACCTGTTCAGCTTCAACTGGGTGAAAACCAAGAGCCCGGCGGGAGCTACCCAGTGGATTCCGGACGATCCGGCAGCAGCCAACATGGTTCCCGACGCTCATGTGAAAGGTAAGCGCCATGCACCTATCATGTTTACCACTGATATTGCGATCAAAAAGGACCCCGAGTTCCGTAAAATTGCTGAGCGTTTCCGCGCTGATCCGGCTCAATACGAGCTGGCCTTCGCCAAAGCCTGGTTTAAGCTGAATCACCGTGATCTGGGTCCTCGTGCCCGCTATTTAGGTGATGAAGTACCAGATGAAGTACTGGTATGGCAGGACCCAATTCCTAAAGTTAACCATGATCTGGTTACCGACGCTGACGTGCGCAAGCTGAAAGCAGATATTCTGGACACGGGTTTAAGCGTATCTGAGTTAATCAGAGTAGCCTGGGCATCAGCTGCCAGCTTCCGCGGCACCGACATGCGTGGTGGTGCAAACGGCGCCCGCGTTCGTTTGGCACCACAAAACGGCTGGGCAGTAAATAATCCGGCTGAACTCGATAAAGTGCTGTTAGAACTTGAACAGGTGAAGCGCGACTTTAACCGTAAGGCTTCAGGCAACAAGCGTATCTCTACCGCAGACATTATTGTTCTGGCAGGCGCTGCTGCCATTGAAAAAGCCGCAAAAGATGCAGGCCACTCTATCACAGTACCTTTCGAGCCAGGCCGTATGGACGCGTCACAAGAAATGACCGACGTACAGTCTTTCGCGGTACTGGAGCCTACTGCTGATGCGTTCCGTAACTTTTACGACCCGGAAATGAACTACATGTCACCCACCGAAATGCTGGTTGAACGGGCTGACTATCTGAACCTGTCGGTACCGGAAATGACCGCACTGCTTGGTGGTATGCGAGCCCTCGACGCCAACTACAAAGGTATGGAGCATGGTGTTCTCACCAACACTCCGGGTAAACTGAACAATGCTTTCTTCACCAACCTGCTGGACATGGGTACCAAGTGGAATAAAACGGATGAGGAAGGTGTGTATGAAGGCGTTGACCGTTCATCAGGTAAAGCCAAATGGACTGCTACACCAGTCGATCTGATTTTTGGCTCTAACTCTGAATTGCGGGCCATCGCTGAAGTCTACGCTGCGGCCGATGCCGAACAGAAGTTTGTTGCAGACTTTGTTGATGCATGGGTCAAAGTGATGCAAAACGACCGCTTCGATCTGAAGTAACCCGTAATTGCTGAGTAATAAACAGGTGGCTTTCAGCCACCTGTTTTTTTATGTAAATGACTATGGCAGATATCCGGCGACTTCCAGCACCTGTCGAACCTGACCTTCTGTAATACCGCTTGGACAAACACCGCGATTGATCAATTCCTCACGGATCACCGATGGATCGCAGGGCGATTGTACCTCGACTTCCTTTTTGATGTACTTAGCCAGTTGCTGTTGCAGTTGTCGGGTTAAACAAGACATAAATACCTCTTATACGCTTTGCTTGAGTCAGACACCATCCAGGGTTGGCGAGCCAAAAGTCACTTAATGATTGTTAGGTGACATTATGCTTCACTGCAGCATAAACCGGGCCACTGTCATTTTTATTATGCGAATCAGAGGCATGGAGAAATATAGCAATCCGTCGACAAGTCAAAGTGTCAAAATATTCGACAAATGTGCCCACCATGAAGAAAAACAGCCACGATTTTGTAGATAAAACGCTATAATCGCCAGCCTCTGCATCCACTGACACTTGCTATGAGCCACTGTTCACAAAAAATCGGCCGCTGGCATGGCGCTGGCTTGTTAACCACCACTCTGCTCGGTACCAGTGTGTTTATCCTGCCTCAAATGACCATCGGGCTTGCCGGTCACTATGCATTATTAAGCTGGGTACTGCTTATTCTGGCCATCCTTCCGGTGGCAATGGTATTTGCCAAACTATCGTCACAGTATCCCCATGCCGGTGGTCCGGCTTTCTTTGTGGAAAAGGCTTTTGGCGTAACCGCTGGCAGAACCATTGGGATGTTGTTTTTGTTTGTAGTGCCCATCGGAGCACCCGCCGCCATCATCATGACCTACTGGTTTATTGAAACTCTGTTGCAACTTAACGCCGCCTGGTCGCTGCCGGTGCAGCTGGCGATTGTCGGACTGCTGCTGGTGCTGAACTATCGGGGCGTTCAGTTTTCGGCCACCTTACAGCTTGGCCTGACACTTATTATTACTTTGGTGGTTTGCGCTCTGGTTATTGGCGGCAGCCTTATGCCGGCTCCTGTGCCGCTGACGCCTTCCGCTTTTCAGCTGAGCAGCACATTAGCGGCAATGGGTCTGGCGTTCTGGAGTTTTTTAGGCATTGAAGCTTTATCACATCTTGCTAACGATTTTCGCGATCCGAAACGGGATCTGGTTCCGGCGATTATGCTCGGCACGCTGTTAGTTGGCGTTATCTATATTGGCTGTACTTACCTGCTTATCGATGTCAGTACAGAAAACACCCTGGCGATGGTGGCGGTGTTTGACCAGATTGTTGGCGGTAATGGTGCTTACGTGATTGGTGTTCTGGGCGTTGCCGGTGGCCTGGCCACGGTGAATGTGTATACGGCCAGTTTATCCCGGCTAACCTGGAGCCTGAGTCAGGACGGCGTTTTGCCCGCCTACTTTAATACCCTCAACCGTTATGGTGTACCGCAGCGGGCTTTGCAGGCAATTTTACTAATCATGTCGATGACGCTGATCATCACCCACTTTTCAACGCATAACCTGGAAGATCTGATTGGCTGGGTGAATGGCGTTTTTGTACTGATTTATCTGGCCAGTATGCTGGCCGCACTAAGACTGCTGTCGCGAGCGCATCGTCCGCTGGTGTATTTTGGTTGCCTGTTCTGCAGCATTATCGCCCTGGGCCTGGGCAGTAAAATGCTTTATGCACTGGCTTTATTTACCCTGTTCGCGCCCTTGCTGTGGTATCAACAGCGTCATCTTAGTTTGAAACGCCCTGGGTGTTAAAAGGCGCTAACGGTCGATGACGATGCAAAGCCCATGGGCCGGGCGTCACTTTTAGGTACTTTGTTAAGCAAGTTACCGCGCCAGTGGCCACAAGCCTGCTCGGTACTGCTCGCCTCCTGAATAATACTCAACATCTTCACAATGGCGTCGGTCATAGCAAAATTGCTGTTAGTGGCGGCCAGTACCTGTCGTTTCATATCAGGTTGAGTGATTTTCAGCGACTTTATCACCTTGCTTTCTTCCAGGTGGTACATCGCAGAAGACGGTAAAATCATCAGCCCTTCGCCCTGAATAACCTGACGCAGCCCGGTCATCAGTTGCCCTGAGTAGGCTTTATCATGCTTAAGGGCTACGCCTGTGTCGTGTTCATATTTCTCGATCAGGCGTCCGAGAGCATCTTTTGGCCCCGGCGTTAGCAGTTCGAACTGACTTAGTTCCCAGAAACAAATCGTATCGCGGTTCTGCAATAACTGATAATAGGCAGAGGCCTCGTTAACGCCCACCACCAGATACATAAATTCTTCGATTAGCGGGTAGGCCGACATAAAACGTGGTTCAACTTCCTGCTCGTAGGTCAGCGCGATATCCACCTGATTGGTCTTCAGCCACTCTTTGACCGCGTAGGACGGTCCGGTACTGATTTCCAGTTTTAGCTGGGGATGAAACTCATTAACCATGGCAATTAACGACATCGACAGTACATTGCCAATCGACGGCAACATGCCAACACGAACAACGCCATGCTGATTAGCGGCTAACTGATGTAATTCCATTTTAGCGGCATTGATGTCTTCGATCAGTTTCTTTGCGTGTTTTTCAAAAACCTCGCCGGCTGCCGTCAGACTCACTCCTTTAAAGCTTCTCTCAAACAGGGCACTGCCCATTTCCCGTTCCAGATTGGCCAATTGCTGACTGATCGCAGGTTGTGCGATATCCAGTTCCCTCGCTGCAGCGGCAATACTTCCTTTTTGAACCGTAACAAGAAAATACTGAAGCTGTTTGGAATTCATTTATAGACTACTCAACTCGTCAACTTTTATGGCAAACTGCTGTAAATCATAGGTTTGTTACATTTCAACCAACCTACAGCGAATCGGTCACTTTCATTTTTAATTTCAGCAAGTTACATGCCACCAAATGGTCAGGTTTAGCCTTTGATTTGTTAACTTTTTGTAGCCACCTCATTTATTATAAAATATTTTATTTGCTAAAGAAGATATTAAGATACTGTTTTTAATATAGTTTTACCAGACCTCAATATTTTATTTATAACCCTCAACATTCTTTTTTCTTCCTGAAACGCTTGCTCTTTTTTTAGTCTTTGCACTGTCGTCAGCAAAGTCTGACGCGCTCATTCAGTCCAAATAATGTTTAAATTTGGTGCTTTTACGAACCAATTTGGGGCAATTTTAGCCAGCGCCGTGATTTCACGCCTATCGTAATTGCACCTAAAAAGATCATAGCGATATGACAATTTAGGGAACACATGATGAAACTCAAGAAATTAAATGCAGCAATACTGGCAGGTCTTGCCGGTTATTCGCT